>JGI24006J15134_10002530_pt1 | contig 10024 bp, 1 predicted proteins | sample LinPmetageLP53_FD_15134 | JGI IMG/M metagenome (IMG submission 15134) | reverse complement strand
TTGTGTCCGAAGATACAGCAGGTAAATTAACAGAAACAAACTCAACAATTAAAAATAACTTAAAAACTTGGGTTAATCAATATAGAATGATTAATGATACTGTTGATATATTAGATCCCTTCATTCTTAATTTTGGAATTGAGTTTGTGGCGAGACCACAGACATCATCAGACAAGTTCATTGTTCTTGATAACTGCATCGAAGCTCTCCAAGAACACTATAAACAACCATTCTTTATCGGAGAACCATTGTATATCAGCGACATTTACAAAGTATTGAAAGATGTTGTCGGTGTGTTGGACGTTTTAAAAGTAAAAGTGTTTTCTAATAGCGGCGGTCAGTACTCAACATCATCTCTTGACTTTGATGAGAATATATCGAGTGACGGCTCTTACTTGGCCGTACCAAACAATGCAATATTGGAATTGAAATTTCCTGAAATAGATATCGTAGGAAAACTTAAATAATGCCTATTAAAAAGTATGTGGCGGATGCCGACAACACAATCGTAAATGCCTTTCAACCAAATCTCCAAACCCGAGGTACTGGTTCAAATGCCGGCCAAGCCGATATTGTGGAAGTTTATTCTATCTATGGAAGACAAGCATCCGGCTCACAAGAGTTATCTAGAATTTTGGTGAAGTTTCCAGTTGATTCAATCAGCACGGACAGAACTTCTGGCATTGTTCCAGCGTCTGGCTCTGTAAGCTTTTACCTTAAATTACATAATGCAGAAACTTCAAGAACTGTACCTAAAGATTTCTCCCTGACTGTTGAAGCTTTATCACAATCTTGGCAAGAAGGTGATGGTCTCGACCTTATAAGCTACAAAGATTTAACCAGAGGAAACATAGGCTCGAACTGGCTCTATGCATCCAAAACACAGACTTGGAACAAAGTTGGAGGAGATTACTTAACCTCCTCCGCCCAATGGGATTTAGCTTCTGAGCCCCCACAGTATTCTCAAGACTTCAGCACTGGCTTAGAAGATCTTGAAATTGATATTACAAGCTTAGTAGAAAACTGGATGGCTGGAGATTTAGGAAACTACGGAGTTGGAGTTAAATTATCTTCATCATTCGAGGCGTACTACTCTAGTTCTACTGGCATAAATACAGGTAGTATCATCCACAACACCGGTGGTGCTACCGTTTCATATTACACCAAAAGAATGTTTGCCCGCGGCACTCAATACTACTTCAAAAAACCAGTAATCGAAGCGCGCTGGAGTGATATTAAAAGAGACGACAGAGCAAACTTCTATTACAGTAGTTCTCTGGCACCAGCAGAAGACAACTTAAACACCCTTTATATATACAACTATGTCAGAGGTCGCTTGACAAACATTCCTGCAGTTGGTATTACCGGCTCTATTATGGTTAGCCTCTACAGTGGCTCGTCGGATAATTCAGAGCCATCAGGAGCTAGATTAATACTTCATAATGGTGCAACCAGTCTGACAGGCGGTTATGTTTCAACAGGGATATACAGTTGTTCCGTGGCGTTGACCGCCTCTTCCACACCGATAAAGACACTTTATGATGTATGGCACAGTGGCTCTCACTCAGACGAGCACGCCGTTACTACAGAGTTTGTTACAGGTTCAATTAAACCTAAGTTACTGACCGGCAATTTATCTGTTGAAAAACCAGTGTACTTTATAAACATTACCAATTTACAAAATGAATATCGCAAAGATGAAAACGCGAGATTCAATGTCTTCATGAGGAACAAATTTTGGTCCCCATCAATTTATACCAAAGCAAAACAAGACCCAGAACACAGCCCTGTTGTTAGTGCTTCTTATCGGGTGTTTAGAACACTTGATGCATTGGAGGCTGTACCATACAATACCGGTTCAGACTTTGCAACTGGCTTGTCCTACGATGTTTCTGGTAGCTATTTTGAATTTGATATGAAGAACCTTGAACCTGGATATGAATATGGGTTTAAGTTTGCTTTTTATGATGATGAAAACAAAACTTGGAAAGAACAAAATAAGGTTTTCAAGTTCAGAGTGTTAGATTATGAGTACTAAAGATTTATTTGAAAGAAATTATCTTCCCGACAAAACCGAAAAAACAGCATACTCCGATATAGAATCGGCAGACAACCTCAAAGCCCTCAGTGGGAAACAACAGGCATTTGTGCCACAGGTTGACTACACCGATCCTCAATCGTTTGCTAAGTATGGGTCTGCATATCTGTACTATGAGAGTGCTTTGCAGAGAATTATGGATTTTTATCCATATGATGGCTCTGCTGCAGAGATTAACAATTTCTACAACAAGTCTCTTGATATAGAAAAATACTTATTCAACAACAGATACCCCAGAACAAATGGCTATGTTGTTCTTTCTGTCGACGGTTGGGGAACGGGTACTAAATCCAATGATAATTATGGTCTACCTGCAACTGCAGAATACATTACATTCAAGGGCGGCCCAAATGTAAAGTCTCAAACTGGAAATCTTAAAGATATTATTCCAGATTCCAGTAACAGCAAATTTCAATATAACAATGTGTATGATGAAAACTTGTATACAAATGATGGTCTCCCCTCTGATTATGGTAAGGGCACTCGAACCTCTAACCTCAAATCAAATTTTGATACAGGGGTCACTGTAGAATTCTGGACTAAGACTGGTTCCCTCGCTACAAGCATCTCTGAAAAACAAGTTATCTTTGATGCTTGGAACAACGCCCTTAGTTCCAGCGCTGACTACGGTCGTATAACTATTGAATTAAACGCTACTGCCTCCAATAGCCCATGGCTTATCACAGTTCAATCAGGAGCCACCAGTGTCTTCCAACAAACAGTTGGTACAAATGTAACACTGAACTCCCTTGAGGATTGGAAGCACTACGCATTTACTTTATCTAACACTGGATCTGACTTCCAAATTGAGTTATACGTTGATGGCGAGCTGGACGATACCGAAACAGTATCTTCCACAACGATCAACGAACTTAATCCAAGAAATATGGTTGGTCGCATTGGTGGTCTACTTACAGCCCCATATGGATCTGCTGACGCAACATTGGTTGATAACTACATTGGTGGTGGTAAACTAAGCGGTTCTATGGACGAATTTAGGTTCTGGAAAGTAAGAAGAACAGCAAAAGAAATTGGTAAAAACTGGTTTACTCAAGTCCGCGGTGGCGCTAACACCGATATAGCAAACACTACACTTGGATTATATTACAAATTCAATGAAGGAATCACAACCACTAGTTCCATCGATAGCGTGGTATTGGACTATGGTGGTAGAATTTGCAATGGTACGTGGACTGGCTACGGAAGTAATTCCAGAAACACAGGTTCGGCTATAGTATCTGCTTCAGCCGCTGCATCAGAGTATCTTGACCCGATCATACATTCAAACCACACAGATGTAGCATCTCTGAGAACAGAACTATTGAATCTTGGTACGTATCATGACGGACAAAACACAAGCCGCTTCCTCAATCTGATTCCTTCGTGGGTTATTGAAGAGACCGCGGAAGATGATAACAGTGACTTAGAGAAATTATCTCACATCATCGGTGCTTACTTCGATAAAATATACTTGCAGATATCTGCACTTCCAAAGTTCAAGCATTTAAATTACCCAAGTTCGTCACATACCCCACTGCCTTTCTCGGAACATCTCCCGGCATCTTTGGGCTTGCTAACACCAGAAATCTTTATCGACTCTACGGTTACTGAAAAATTCGCTAATCGAACAGACACAACAATATTCGAACAAGATTTACAAGAAACTAAAAATCTTATATACCAAAACATATACAATAACATAGCTTCAATTTATAAGTCTAAGGGTACAGAAAGATCAATCCGGAATGTACTTAGATGTTTTAACATCGACGATAATCTGATTTACTTAAATACTTATGCAAATAATCAGACATATGAATTACAAAACAACTTGGTGCAAACACAAAAAAGAAAGAGGCAACTTAACTTTAACGAAAGTACATCAACGTCAGCCGTTGTGTTCCAAGCAAACGATCCCGCCTTTTCTGGTGAGACTCTCGGGTATATCTCCGGCTCGGGCACNGAAGGTCTAGAAGATAAATATGGNTTCACATTAGAAGCCAGCACAATGTTTCCCAAGTTCTTCCGTTCGATTGACAAAGTAGACAGAAGCTTTACAGAAGTATCTCTGTTCGGTATGCAGACTGTTAATTCAAGTTCTACCGAAAATACAGCATTCTTAACTGGCGCACAAGACACTGCTAACTTCCAAGTATTCGCTGTTCGTGATGCTATTCAATCAAAGAATGTATACTTTAAGTTAACTTCNTCGATCGACCCTCACCCATTTGACGCATTAACATCAAGTTTATTCNACAATGTTTACGATAATGAGAACTGGAACTTCTCAGTTGCAGTCAAGCCGTCTAATTTCCCGTACGCTGACGTAGTTAGTGGTTCTAGCGACTACACATACGATATTGTGTTCCGTGGTTACAATAACAAGCTGGGTACAATCAATAACCAATTTGAGGTATCGTCATCTGTATCCAAGGCTGTCGGTCAAGCTATGCTCCGTGCTGGTAAGAGAGTGTATGTAGGTGCCAGAAACACCAATATAACAGGCTCGAATCTCACTAAATCTGATGTGTTATTTAACTCTGCTAAGTACTGGACTAAGTTCATTGACAGCTATACGCTCAAGCAGCACGCATTAGATAGAGAAAACCATGGTATTTCAGGATCTTACAGAAACATTAGCGCTCTCGATTCCCTGACAAGTAACCAGAATTCTTATAACTTCAACACTCTTGCGATGAATTGGTATTTTAACAATGTAACTTCATCTGATGGTAGCGGTAATTTCTTTGTAACTGATTTGAGTTCTGGTTCTGCTAACATCCGTGACAACTTTGGTTGGTCCGGTAAGATTGCGGGCTACATGTATACAGGTAAGGGCACTGGCTTCTTAGCTGATAGTACTGCCGTAGCCCCACAAAAGATAGTATCAGAGTTCAAGTTTGTAGATCCCGAGCAAGTAGTGTCTTCTGATATGGTTAAGATCTTATCTGAAGACGACGAACTCTTTGGATTATTTGACGAAGTACCTAACTACGTCTTTACAATTGAAAAAAGTATATACAAGGCTATATCGGAAGAGATTTTAGATTTCTTTGCTGGTGTCATTGATTTCAACAATGTGATTGGAGACCCAGTTCACCGATACAGGATGGAATACAAGCCAATTAATCACTTGAGAAATATCTTTTTTCAAAGATTCTCTAACATTAATACTGTTGAAAAGTTTACTGAGTACTTCAAGTGGTTTGACGATGCACTGGCTAACATAATAGAACAGTTAGTACCAGCTTCAGCGGACATAGTGCCTGATGTATACAATACTATCGAGAGTCATGTATTAGAAAGAAACAAATACCAGACCCCGTTCCCAACAATAGAATTTAAAGACACGTTGCCGGGCGAACCTACGCCCGGTGGGTCGTCCCCCGGAGGTACCACGGGCATCGGTATCACCAGTGTTGGTGCTGTAGGGTCCAGTTATTTACTTGATTCATTTGGTGGCGTTGAAAGTTCTCCTCGACCAACAAACTTACACAAAAATTTCTGGAAGAAGAAGGCTCGACCTGGCGCAGCCGGCGTTGGAGACTTTGAGATATCCTCTGGAGATGCCACTGTTGATGCAGCTCGCACAAAACTTCGCGATGTAATGTGGAAGAAGCCTGTTCTTAGCGGCACAATGCCAACTTTATCAACGGTTGCTGGGGTCAAATATCAAAAAAATAGAGCCATTGCGTCCCTTGACGCCGGCGTTGCAGAATTGAAAAAAGTCGATATTAACAAAACAATTAAAGGTGGAGTTAACTTCGAACATAATAAGAGTATAGATTATACGTACTCCTCACTGAGACCAGCCGGCCCAATCAACACCAATGACGGTGTATTTGTTCCTCAAAACGTTTTGTTTGCAGAAACAATTGATTTAGAACCAATTGATACATTGGCTCAATGGAATCAAGAAGGTAATGTTGGCAAGAAGAGAAAGAGACATCTTAAGGTTATACAAGGCCGTGACTATGTTGACGGACAAGGATACGCTGTAAACAAGAACTCTTTCTCCTTCCCATTCAATGTTATGAGTGCCTCGATTCCTGGTGGTGTCGATAAATTAATTAGAGCAAGAACCGAAGACAACTTAACGATCACTAACCTACACAATGATGTATACGGTCCAGAAATGGAACACCCAATGCAGGGCCCATTTACTAATTATGCTGTCGGCGGCCATCAATCTAGGCACGTCCCACTCAACAAGAGTGCTACTGGAAAAAGCGCGCTTCAACTTCCATACTACAATGGCCTTGACGACTACACAACACGTCCCGAAGCCTGGAAAATACTTATCGGAAAATGTTCGGGTATTGAAATGGGAAGCGGCGCTATCGGAATGGTGGCACCTGATTATCCATGGCCTGAAGCAAATGACCGCGGCGTTCCTGCATACCCATTGACTGCTTCTCAAAAAGCATACTTATACAGAGATCATATTGCTAAGCGCCCTGTTAATATTCGCAACATTCGAATGAGAACAGGTTCTACAATTCTTGGAAACTTTGAAAGAAATTATGAAGTAGTACACTCGTTTGGTGCATATGCTAACCCACGAAACTTTATCGAAAACCAACCTGTTTTACCAACAGTAATATTTTCTAATAAAACAACTGCTTCTACACAAACACGTACATTCCTCGATTTACGACGAAACGTTGACGGACACTTTCAGTTTGTCAGTGACTACAATGTAGGGTATCTCAGTGGAACCACAAACAAGTCTATCATTACAACAAGATTTGCTGCTCCCGGTGGTATAGAAGTCAGTACTCATGGCTACAGAGATTTTAGAGCCAGCGAGTTTTCTGTATACAATAGTTTGAACCACCGCAACTCTACGGTGATTAGACGCCAGCAAACGCCCTCTGGCGCCATTTCTGAGCCAACTGGGATAGGTACCCCTGGTATTCGTGTATTCGACATCCACGGCCGTGATTTCGGCTTAACTTCTCATTACGCACGACACACCGCAAAATTCGGTAGAGACTCCAACCTTGTAGCAGATTCAGTCGCCGGCGCCTCTTATATTCAATCACCCGGTTTCCACAAAACACACAGAAACAATCTGGACCGAGTAGAGGTTTTAACAGAAACATTAGAACCGATACGATCGGGTAGCACTTTAGTCAACACAGAAGCCTTATATTTCAACGATACGGTTGGTAAGGGCTTCATGCTTATAAACGCAGATTCTGCTTCGGCACAAACATTTATAACTAGTTCCCGCGCTGACGGCTTTAGTTACTCTGGTTGGATTAGATTCGCACCAGATGATGACGTAGGATACATCTTAAGTGCCGGTAAAATGTCTGCAGGAAGTGACTCGTACTTTAACATCTTTAAAGATCGTCAAAGTTCTGAAGAAAGGTTGTACGTAAATATTAGAACAAGAGCATCTAACCCATCAGGTACTTCCGCCATTGCTAAATTCTACGCCGCTACAAACGCAGTTGATGATGGCAATTTCCATCACTTCGTAGTTACAGTCCCTGCCGGCAGCGGTACTCGCATTGGTTCAGCCATCGGAATATACGTAGATGGTTCTCCTGCTACAGTTGTTACACAATCCGCACCACAAGAATTTTTTGATACGACTGGAGACTCCGGAACATACAATGTAAGAGGAAAGGTAACCAGAACAGCAGACACATGTCTTGCACTTGGTGGAGGTTCTTCAGAAACCGGGGTTGGCGGCGCAACTAATTCTCCTTTCTCGGGTTCTATGGACCAAGTCAGTTTATGGCTTGGAACTTTGACAGCCGCAGATGTATCCGAGCTATACAACGGAGGAACGCCTTGTGACGTTACTTCATCGGCCCCGTACGCAAATGCTGACACAGAACTCTTCGCATGGTACCGATTTGGCTCAGGTTCTCAAAATGATATAATTGGCTCAAACAATGGAGTCTTTTCTTCGGGTTCTAACGCGATCTTCAACTGGGATCCCGATGTATCTAGAAACCTATTCCCAATTTCTGGTGTAGGCACATCATTCACAAGTGACTTGTCGATGTCGTCTACGGAGCACCCAACCCCATTAGCAGGCTGTACCCCGCAAATTGTTGGTTACAAGACTGTTAGAACATTTCATACAGCGTCTACGTTTGACAACTTCTTTGTCTCACATCAAATTCCAAGATCTACAAAACAGTACTCATGGATTACTAAGTCAGTTGTGAATACACACAATGAATCAGGATTTGTATCTCCAGACTTTACACGAAGAGTATCCTCATCTACTGGTATAACTTACGAAGATTCTTACGATTTTGTTAGTGCAAGCCAGACAGGAACTAAAATTGAAAATGGACAAAGAAAATTCCCTGGCATCGGGGATGAGGGGTTCTTACCACAAGTATCAAGACTTAATTTAAATATTGTCGATCCGCTTTCTTCTTCCATCAATACCATGGGTCACGCAATAACTATTCCCCTCGGCTCAACAACAGAAACCGATACACAATATATTAACGCGCCCGAATTAGTCAAGGAAGTTGCAGAATCCGCAATCCCTGATGCATTCAATATGCTTATGATTAAGCGNAATGGTTACTATGGAAATGCCGGTTGGCAACAAGCGCGCCGACAAGATCATCAACTGCTGATGCACGAGAAAAGAAACAATAAACTCTCAGTAGAATACAGAAACGGAGAACTCCAAAAGTTTGATTTATTCCCAGTTTCTGCGAAAGGTCGACCTGTTCGTGTCAACCTCGATTACATAAACATGGTATCCACGTCTGCAGGCGGAATCCAAAGAACAGCAGAGAACATAACTTTCAAAACCTCATACAACAATGAGATGGTTCTATTCCAAGAACAAAAACTAAATGATTTTGTTGAAGTGAATTTTGATTCAGAAGTTACAGCCTTCGAGCAGTTGGTGGCGATGAAAGATCGCAACAACATCCAACTCAACTGGATTCTTTATTCTGAGAATGTATTCCCGTCTACAAGAAACGAGTTTAGAACGCAAACTTCTGAAAGAACAAATTACGACAATCTTTTCTGGAGAGATACACAGGCTGATAGAATTGCTCTTGGTGTTGGCCGCGCCAACTCTCTTGGTATCACTGGTTCTACAGATGTAATAACAATTGCAGGTAACTTCACAGAAAGTCTACTGTCACAAAGTGTGTGGCCTCTTGATGCACCAAGTGACTTTGAAACCAGAACCGCTCCACCAGTTGTTACGATCGAAAGAGGCAACACAGGACTCCCGACCACCGACGATATAGAGTTAGCCAGTTTGGTGGTTTCCAATTCTGCCGGCGAACTACAAAACACATACAGCACATACACATTTGCAAATTCTGCTAGCGTTCATAGTTTCAACCTGGGTCAAACTTACTCACTGGCAGGAGCAATCAGGAACTCTGCATTGTATGCAAGAAAACACATGATGAACTCCCCACTTTCAGTTAGGCCGGATGCCTCTATTCGAAATATTAATGGAATTAATGTAGAGACTTTACTTAGTTATAAAATTCCGACAGGTTCTGGTGAAGCTAAATGGGAAGCTGCCACTCAAGCTGGCTATCTAACAACTTCCAATGGCGTAACTTCCTTTGTATCTTCCGAATCAAAGCCTTTCTACAACAACTATGATTCTTTCAAGCAAGACATCAAATCGTTGGCTAAAGGGTATGCTGTAGTACCAGAATTCAGAGTGTCAGAGCAAATTGAAAATTACACCAAGTTTGGAATTCAAGATGGAGAGAACTTCGACACTTTCGAAATTCCAGGTACTAACCTTAGCTCTTCTCAGGACACGTTCTATAAAGACTTCTCCAACTCTGACTTCTTAAGAAACTTTGCAGATATTAAGAAAATGTCTGATTTGTCCGCAAAAGAAATTAAATTGACCTGCCATGCTGCAATCAAATTCAACCCTTATAAGGGATTCTATCCAGCTCA
>JGI24006J15134_10002525_pt1 | contig 10035 bp, 12 predicted proteins | sample LinPmetageLP53_FD_15134 | JGI IMG/M metagenome (IMG submission 15134) | reverse complement strand
GCAATTGCTTTTATGCTGTTTCTAAAACTTGCTGGAGCATCTGCTACGACCTGACAAGTCATATTGCCCCCACCTGNTTCTATNTCTTTCCATCTATCAGAAATCATCGCTCCATCAGCGGCTACCGCTGCGGTTCCACGTTGGTTTATTTCCATAGCCCCGTTGATTATTTTGTTACGGCTGCCGCCTATCTGCCCTGAGTTGATACTAGCAAGGCCAGTAATAGCTGGAATAGCCGCAGTTTGTGCAAACGTAGTGCCTCCGCCATTGGCAATCGTAATAGCATCATCACCATCGGTATATTCAATCAATGGCGTTTTGACTGATGTGCTGCCTGTTATTGTGCCGCCTGAGACTGCACCAGTTGTTGTGATAGCAGATGCGCCATTATCAATAGCGCCAAAACCACTAGTAATGCTTCCAGAGTTTAATGCGCCTGTAGTTACTATAGAGCTAGAACCTGCAACAGCAGATGCCCCTATGTCAGACAATACTTCCGAGGTGCTTCTACTTTCTAACCCGTTAGCGGTAAATCTTGCGTATTCATCATCGGCTACACTGCCACTGTCTACTTTGACTGCATTTGTATTAGCTATGCCAAAGGTTAAAGATGCCTGACCGCCAATATCTGATAGTACTTCACTAGCTGACCTGCCTTCTATAGACGTTCCGGCAACTCTTAAAAAGTCATCATCTGCCACACCGCTAGTAAATACAGGGACATTGGTATTGCTAATCCCTGTAGATAACGTAGCTGTCGCGGTTATAGCTGTACCATTTAAAGTCATAGCATCAGCTTCTAGCGTACCGTCTATATCAGCATCGCCTGATACATCTAGCGATCCCGCGTCTAACTCACCCGTTAATGTAATGTGTCTAAAAGACGCTATATCTTTATTAGCGTCAACTATTACTGCTTTAGACGCAGCAACTGTACCTGCTGTAATTCCTTCTAACGCATCTACTTCAGAGGCAAATTCTGTAACTACTGCTCCAGACCCTGCTCCGTCAGCGTATATAATTTTAGTGTCGCCGTTAACAACGCTAACATTAGCGCCATCGCCTTGTGTAAACGTAGCAGTTTGTCCACTGCTGTTAACTACAAAATATAATTTGTCTTGATCGTTAGGGGCAATAGTTATCGTGTTTGTACCGCTAGGGCTACCACCTAAAACAAGAACTTTGTATTGTCCGTCTGACAACGCTCCATCAGTAGTAGTTAGGGTGTGAGTTGTTCCCGATAGCGTTATTGCACCTACGCCATTAGTGGCTCTATCCAATATATCCATATTGGTATTTATCGTTGTGCCCCACTCTCCCGATTGGTCACCGATTCCTGGTTTCTCAATTCCAGAGTTTGAGGTATAAGTACTAGCCATTATTCAACGCCTCTAAGTTCGCCGTTATCTCCTCTACGAACAGGTCGGCCTCCTATAGAGGCGACCCTACCATCTGGGCCTCTTTCAATGTTTAAATCTGGTTCTTGCATTTCTTGAGGTTGCTGTGGAGCTATTTGACCTTGTTGCTGTAGTATTGCATCTAATTTAGAGTTAAGCGGGTCTATCTGAAACATCTGTTGACGTTGAGTAATGTGATTCATACTCTCGTTAACTTTGTTGCTAATTTGGTCAATAGCCGTATTAGTGTAACTTTCGTATTGATCTTTAAGAGTTTCAACTAAATTTAAATAATCAATAGGAGCCACTGCGTCTTGTTTCTCCGTGGCTGCCTTGCCAGCAAGAGCTTCCGCAGCTTTAGCTTCTTTGTAAACAGCTTCTGCTGAAGTTCTTTGTTCTTCAGTTTTAGCTTTAGCAATATTAAGCAGAGCTTCTGATTGGTTCCAAATAGCTTCTCCTCTATCTCTCTCAGCTTCAGCTTCCATTTCAATATCTTGACGAGCATTTGTAAGTTTACTCTCCATAACTTTAAACATAAGAGCTTGTTTTTTAAGTTCTTGGTCAGCTATTTTAGTCTGTTGATCAAAGTCTGGTTGAGGCTCTGGAGGATTAAGCGCTTGTTCTAAGAACTTATCTGCAATGTTAACAAGCTGTTCTTTGTCTTCTATGTTGTAATTGTTGATTACGCCTTTAAGCAATAACCAATACGCAGGAGAAGCAGGAGGGACTGTTTGCATCAACTGTGTAAGTTGTGCTACTTCAAACTCTCTAGCTTGCGCTCCAAGAGCGCCGTGTACTCTAAACCGATAATCTGCTACAGGATACCTTTCGGTATCAAACTGCATATATCTCCAAGCTATCTTGTGTATTAGTGGGCCTAAAAATTCAAACTCCATATTACGGAGTGTTCTTTTAGCTCGTTTAAGGATAGCTCCCATCATCATAGACATGCCACCTGCAGTGGCGTTTCTAGGGTTAACACCTAATGGAGCTGCAGTATCCATAGATCCTGTAGCCATAGTCACCATACGCTCAAACTCTGCAGACTGTCGATAGCTCTGCGGGTCTGGGCCAGGAAACTTAAACGGAGCAATAGCTTCGTTAACAGGGCCAGAGACAATTATGTTCCTTCCTGGTCTTATAGAAAAGTCTCCGTTACGCGGAGCCATCATACCGTTAACTAAGGCTACTGGATACGTAGCTAGCGCTAACGAATCTATTCTAGCCCTTAACTCTGCGTCAAGTGCTTTCTGTGGGTTATAACCTTTCTCAGCTATGCCTCTACCCCAAAACCTGTTAGGTACTGTGTCCCACTGGAACGCAACAAAAGACCTGTCTTGCATAATAAAAGGGTTACGAACTACTTTTAGTAGTTCAGACCGATTAGCAATCCAAACAATAGCTTCTACCATTTCTCCTGCATCATCGTATTCTAAGTTAGAGTTCTCTTCTGCAAATTCAGCTAAAGGGTCGCTAACGCTTTCTTTAGCAGCGTCTTTAAATAAATCTTTAGGTACTAATCCGTGATACTCTACAATCTCAACGTGTTCTATGTCCTCGTAAGACTCTTCGTGTATATCAAACTCTTGGTGAGCAGAAGATTCTGAGTCGTACAGACCTACGTCTGTTTTATTCCACAAACCTCTGTCTTGCTTTTGGGCAACTTCGTGTTTAGGTATTGTGTAGATGTGAGCTGCGCCTAAAGCTTCTTCTATGCTTTTAGCCGCTACGTCAATTACAAATTCATTAGGGTCAACAGGAATAAGTTTAACGTGTATATCGTCAACCATCTCTATATCACTAGTTACACCAGAAGAACCTGTAATAGGCACTCTACGTGGTTTTTGCTCTACTGATATTTTTCCTATGCCTGTGCCATACAGCGCAGCATTTAAAAGAATTTCTGAAATGCTTTTATTAACATTTCTTGTTTCAAAGTCTTCTAGTAATTGAGAAGTAATCGCATCTAAACGAGTATCAACATCTCTAGCTAACTCTTCAATCTGAGCTGGGTCTATGTTGTCTCTGTTTTCTTTAATAAGTTGTGCAAAGATTTTCTCTCTTACATCATCTTCTAAATCAAACCACCGTTTTCTGTGGAAAACAGTTTCTTCCATCTCTGCAACTCCAGCCTCAATAGACTGCTGCAAAGCAGGTGCAATAATTTTAGATCGTTCATGTTGTCGAATCTTATCTTCTGGGCCACCGTGTTGGCCTCTCCAAAGACGATAATATTCTTGCCAACGATTTTGATGTTGACGATTTCTGGCTTCTTCCCAATTATCTACTTTGTAGGTAATCCACCCTGTTAGTTCTGTATCGACGGGTTTCATTTCGGGGTCTGTGTTCCCGTTGTATCCCTCTACGATGTTAGTTACTGCCATTGTACGTCCTTTTACATTCCGCTAACAGGATCAAGAGCTTCCCACTCTTCTACTTCGCTGTTAACTCTCATGTCGTATGGTGTTACTGCAATCTGGTCTATATACGCCAAACTGTCTATCATGTCATCATGTGACATAGGGTTTGGGAAATCTAAAAGTTGCTCTGTTATTTTTGATAAATATAGGCCAGGAGCAAAGATTAGTCTACCTTGTTCTAGTCTTCCTTGTAGCGCCCAGACAATCCTGTCTGCTTTCTTCTGATTACCGTGAGAGAGTTCTACAATGTATGGGTATACATTTAACCTTCTCATGTTATCTTGTAGGTAAGGCATAAGAGCGTTTTTTAACGCTCCTTTTTCAATTCCTAACAATTTTGGTCTGTATTTTTGTGCAGCCCTTAATATTCTTAATGCCGTTTCTCTTACGTTCCAACGGCCTGTAATAACATCGTGGACATACCACCCTGAATTAGAAACTTCTACAATAGATATAGCGGTCTCGTCTAATCTTTTAGTCCTGCCTTGAGAAATACCTTTTACATCTTCGTATCCCGCAGGGTCTACGCTCATGTATATATCGCCAGTTTCTCTAGGTTTGTCTTCTACTTCTATCATGTCAGACTTAAATACTGTGCCTCCAAAAGAGGCAAAGTTAGCTTCAAACTCTTGTCTAACGTACTCTAACGGCATATCTTTTGTAGCCATTAACACTTCTTTAGGGTCTAAAAACGGGTTGTCAATAGATTTAAACGTAAATGCTTCCCAATCTTCTGCATCTAGCCCTTCTTGAGCGTTAATAAAAAGGTCATAGAAGTGGTTTTTACCGTTAGGAGTTCCAATAAAAAGAGCGCCGCCGCGAACGTCAGCTAAAGTTGGACGTATTATAGAAGTCCAAACTTCTTCTTTCATAAAAGCATACTCATCCATTACTACATACGATAGCCCTACGCCTCGAAGAGACTCTGGTCTATCAGAACCTTTTAAATGTATGGTTCTGTCGTTAAGTAAAGTAATAATACCTTCGTTTTCTCGTACCTTCTTAGTTATTGGAGCAGCCATCTGTTTAAGAGAGTGCCACATAATGTCTTTAGCTTGGTTAAACGTAGGAGCTATGTAATAACAAGCTTTATCCGACAAATTGTAACCAAACTCGTTAGTTTCTTCTAACGCTTTGCATATTAGCTTAACTCTAGCAAGATAAGACTTGCCGAATCGTCTTCCTGCGCCAACAACCTTAAATCTACTATCAGAAGTAAAAATAGCTTGCTGTGCAGGATGTAACGAAAAATTAAGCTCAGTAGGCATACGGCTTTGGCTTTCCTTTCTTTTTACCCACGTTACTTACCGCCGTTAGAAGTGCCCTTTGCAGGGATTACTGTTGCTGCAGCAGAACTAGCTGCGTAATAAAGCGTTCCACTAGAAGCGGTTCCACCTTGATTATTGTTTCCGCCTGACTTTCCTGCGTTAGCATAGTCACTACACTGGTTTTTATTCATTTTCGTCTATCTCCTCAAAGTTTGCATTAATTGCTGTATCTTCATTTAAACTAACGTCTTCTAATCCTTTAATATTGATTACAATGCCGCCAGAATCCTGTGCGCCGTAGTGTTCTACGGCTTTTCTAGCTGGAATTGCTCTATCCATGAGCAATCTAGCTGCTGTCATATCACCATTTTTGGCTTCTCGTATGATTGTACGAATAACAGCTTTAAATTCTTTGTTCATCTCTCCTGCAAATTGATCAATTAACTCATTTTGCATCTGAGTTAGCTTGTTCTTAGAGCCTTTAGGTCTTCCTGCAGGGTTTAACGAAGGCCCACCTTTAACTAAGGCTGGGTTTCCTTTTGATTTTGCCATACTATCTGTTGTTTACGTACATTGTTACTTCAAAGCCGAAGCGAACGTCTACGTAGCTAGGTTTTTTCCAATTCATTTTATAATATCTTTAATTTTTTTTCTGTTTAATCTTACAACCCTAAAAGTTCTGTTGCTAGATTTGGCGTTAAATACGCTACGGTTAATCTCTTCTGAAAGGCCCGAAGAAGTTTGTTGGTTTCCGCCAACGTAATGTATGCGCCCTGTTACTTGATCTATATCGTCTACAAGAGCTACGTGACCTTGGCCTTTTTCAAAACTTCTTGTTTCGTCTTCTAGTCGTTTATTGTTACTAAAAATAATAATATCTCCTTTTTGAAGATTTTTAAAATTTATACCATAAGGATTATCTTTAGTTACTTTTCCTTTGTTTGTTGTCGAATCATAAATTAACTCTCCAATTCTAGAAAATTCTGTAGCTCTCCGACTAGCAATTTTAAAATTGCTTTTAGTAGGAAATTCTATAATACCCGCATCGTTTGCTGGTATTAACTTTGTCATAAAATCAGGGTCAGCAGTGTTTAATATTCCGTTCAAAAACGCAGCGCACCAGTTTGCAACATTAAGGTCGTCTGCGCCTGTCTTATCTAAAAAAGGTTGCATAGCTTCTTGAAACACTGGATTATTTTCGTTATTAAAACCTATATAATCTGGATCACTTAAAAAATTTTCTTTTGTCCATTCTAGTGCGTTAAGGCCCGTTGCTTCGTCACCTACGTCAGTTAAGTTATAAGTAGGAACTACCCTATGTTCTTGTGGTAACTTTCCAAATTGTTCATTTTGCCAAGCAATCCCTGCGGGGTCTTGGGCTTTCGAAATAACCTGTGTAAAGTTGTCGTTTTCCCACGAATCAGAAAGTTGTGGCTTTATTTCTTGAAGTATTGGGTTGTTTAAATTTAAAGCCTCTTCGTCAGTCATAAAAGGGATAGTATCTTGTATTACTTGGCTAGGCATACCTTGCGTTTTTAACGCCGTTTCTAAAGGGTCGTATCCTTCGACGTACGGCATAGGTTCAAATGGTAGCGCCACTTACTTATTCCTTTGCATTGCTGCGCTTCCGAAGTAGAAGCCTATAATGTTCATAATAGCTACAGGTAGCCACTCTGGAGTTACCCACCCATCTAAGGTTAAATACTCTGTAACTACTCTTGTGTTATCTATAATACCGAATAGGTACTTACTTCCTGTAGTAGTTTCCATAGGTATGTTAGTAACCTGCCCCATTAAAGGGGCAAGAAATACAATGCCTATGCCTGAGAGCATAGCCGTTACTACAATAAATCTTCGTATCCAAGCTGCATTAGGATTCTGGTAAGCTCTAGCACTGTCTACAGTCTCTTGGACTTGTTGGTTAGCTTGGAGCATCATCTTATGCTGCTCAGCCTTGTCTGCCTGTGACTGAGACCACATCTTCATTATACCGCCTAAAGCGGTACTACCGAGCATAGACATAGCCTCTACAGGCAAACCAAACATTACTTACATCTCCAGCGTTTTAAGGACGCTGCTTTCCTAGTCGGTCTTCCTTTAGAGTCTTTCATCGGGCCAGGCATACCTTTCATTCTAGCGCAGAAAGACTTTCTTCTTTTTGCTGCTTTACTTCCTGGTTCAACTTTTCCCGTCACTGCAGTCTGTAACTTGCTTCCTGGATTCTCTGCTCGATGTCTACGTACTCCGGCTTTAGTCATTCCTGCTCCAGCAGAAGTCTTGCGATAGTTAGGGCTTTTGCCTGTAGTAGTTCTACTGACATTTTTCTTTCTTTGCCTACTTGCTGGGCCTACACCTGTTCTAGCCATGTTATACGCTTTTAGCTTTTGTTTGTGCTTTCTTAGATAATTCTTTTAGGTGATACAGCCTTTGGCTGGTTTTACCGTGGGTTTTCCCTGAGTGGAGCTGCCCATTAGCCATCTTATGACTTCCGCCTTTCCACTCTGTTCCATCTCTTTTAAAATGTTTAACACCTTTCATAGCTATAATCCTAGCTTTGCTGGGTTCTGTCTAAGCAGTCTAACTAGGTACGTTAGCCCATCTTCAGAAGCTTTATCGTTTGGAAGTTCTTGTTGTGGATAGGTAGGTAGCGTTGCACTACCAAAGGCTGTCTGGTTCTGTGGAGAATTAGAACTGAAGAAGCCAGGGAAGCTCTGTAATCTTTTATTATCTACTCCCTTCGTGGAAGGGGTAGACATGAAGGAACCATACATGGATTCATTAGGCAAGTAATTATTCTCCTATTTTCTATAGCATACATTACTTTATCCTAAAAGTCAAGCACTTTATAATAGTTCTTAGTTCACCCCCCTTGGGTGGATACTATCTGCATGAAATGCAGAGAGTCTCTAAGAGAAGTAAGTAAGTAAGTCGTCCCTTTAAGGGGACGTTCTCTCTTCTTCCTTTCTAATTAATACCCTAACAGAAAAACTTTTAAAAGTCAAGTAGTAGAGTGTTGTATTTATACCACATTCGTGCTCGCAGAGTGCGAACACTAACTAATTAACTCTAATTACTAGGGGTATTTAATCTATCTGTTTGATTTCTAAGGAAATAACCCCTTTTAAGGGAGTTCTTCTAATCTGGCATTTCTTTAGTTAAATATCTTCTTCTATCTTCGGCTATCTTCTCTTAACTTCGGGGTTCCTGTGTCCTCTTCTCTTGTACAATTGTGGGTGACTGAGTACCTGTGAACCGAAACTTAGGGGGGCGGGGGCTTACGGGGATATAATAAAGCCTAGGATAGTGCTCAGATAGTCTATTGAACCATAGATAGAGTGTGATTATGGATAACTATGTGGATAAGATGTGAGTAACTCTTGGAAAATGTGGATAACCCTGGATGCACCAAGATGGTGCAAGATACTGCACCTTAATAGTGCGAGGGAAAGAGTGGGAATGGGTACTACATTACCGAGCTAGTGATAGCGGATTTAAGAGCACTTGATAGCGGATTGATAGCAGAGCTAGGGGCAACGGATTTGAGTGGCTTCAAGGACATTGTGTGAAGCCTATCTTTTAGACTCAGTCTAAGTAACATTACTTAGCGGTAATGTTCAAGAGCACTATAAATCTGTATGCTTGGGGACAAGTTAATTAAGAAGGGTTTAAACAACATGATAAGAGAACAATGGTTAGAAGAAGCGACAACACTATTAGATAGTGAAGTCTTTAATACTGTAGGTTACAGGATACCGGATGATGTTAAGGTATCTTGTGGCTGGCCAGTGTCTGGCGGTGCATCACGACAAGCGACAATAGGTCAATGCTTTAGCCGTGCGGTATCGTCTAACAATGTAAATGAGATATTCATTTCACCCAAGCTAGATGACGCTATCGAAGTATTGAGTGTATTAGCACATGAGCACATACACGCAATAGACGATTGTAAGAGTGGTCACAAAGGACTATTTAGGACTATCGCTAAGAAGATAGGACTCGAGGGCAAGATGACCGCCACAACAGCAAGTGAGGCTTTAAAGGTTAAGCTTGAGGAAATAGTTAGAAAAATCGGTGATTATCCTCATGCTAAGTTGGACTATACAAAACAGATCAAGAAGCAGTCTACTAGAATGATAAAAGTAGAATGTAGCGAATGTGAGTTTAGTTATAGAACATCAAGAAAGAATATAGAGCTTATGAGCAATAATACTTGTAACTCTTGTGGTGAATCTACACTAGAAATAGTGTAGACTGTTTAAACAGTTTATAAACTTAAATAAAAGGATACATTATGAATATAACAGTAGAAATTAAGAATAATTTTGGCAATGAGGCAATCTATCCAGCTTGCGAGCATAGCAGATTATTTGCCGAAATAGCGGGTACAAAGACTCTCACTAGAGAGACCATAGAAAAAATTAAATCTTTGGGCTACCTTGTTGGCGTAGCCGCACCTCAAAAACTTTAATAAAGGCATACTGAGGAGACTTTAATAGTCGAAATTCCCGCAAGGGAATCTATGTCAAAATTATTTAAGGGAATAATTCGATGAAAGATTTAAAATTCGGACAAAATAAAGGCAACGCTAGAATTTATATAGAAATTAAAGAAAGCGAGCCAACATATAAAGCTTGGGCACAAGGAAATCGGTATAATAGAGAAGTGACAGAAGATACCATTATCTTGAGTAATGTCTCTGACGGTAAATACATAGTTAGTGGAAAGCCTAGACAAGGAATTATAGATTTAAATGGTAAATGGTTGACTAAGTGGGGCAAAGGTTGCCAACGTGTTCAGGTGACATACAGCACCGAAACAACAATAAAGATAACAAGGGGATAACATGGATAACTTACAACAGGTGCACATTACACACAGTAAAGGCCCTAAAAACAAACTAGACAGCATTGACTCTATTAGCACCAACACATTAACCAATAAGTATTGCAT
>JGI24006J15134_10002522_pt1 | contig 10043 bp, 13 predicted proteins | sample LinPmetageLP53_FD_15134 | JGI IMG/M metagenome (IMG submission 15134) | reverse complement strand
AAAACTCCCCATGTAGTACAAGCTGAATAGTCAGCTCTTTGGGTTTTCAAAAAGGCTGTGTCCCATGATTGAATAATGAACTCACATTCAGGAGGATTCATTCCATCCCATACTCTCCACCATTCTCTTTTAACAAGAGCACCTTCTTCTGAGGTAGGGTCTTGTTGATACTGAGCCATCCACTTTGAACTAGGCAATTCAGCCTTCAAAGCTTCTAACTCTTCTAACTTCCAGAAAGCATCCCACAAAGGCTTACCAGAAGGTAAGATTGCAGGCAGTTCTATAACTTCCCATTGGTCGGCTCCGCCACGTTTAATACTAGCATCCACAACTTGACCAGTTAAATCTTTATTATGCCATCTTGTCATCACTACAACGATTGCACCATTAGGCTGTAAACGCTGTCTTGGACCAGAGGTGTACCATTCATAGGTACGATTAAAAACATTTATGTCTGAACTTGCACCTTCTTGTTCAGAGTGCGGGTCATCAATGATAAGTAAGTCAGCACCTTTACCAGTAACTGCACCACCTACACCGATAGCAAAATATTCACCGCCTTTGTTCGTGTTCCAACGACCCGCAGCTTTGGAATCCGACTGCAAACTAACATTCGGGAATATTTTCTTATAATCTTTACTTCCTACGAGGTTTCTAACCTTTCTACCAAAACCCACCGCTAATTCTGCGGTATGTGCTGTCTGTATTATCTTCTTTTCAGGTCTGCTTCCCAGAAACCATGCAGGTAATAGGTAAGACGCAAACTCGGATTTGGTATGTCTAGGTGGCATATTGATGATAAGACGCTTTAAATCACCATTGGCTACCCTTTCAAAGGCATCCGCCATAACTTGATGGTGGGGACCATGGATAAAAGCACTCCACATTTCTTGAACAAACGCCATATAGTCTGTAGCACATTTCTCTCTGGACTTGGCATCTTCTAATTCATCTAATAAACCTAACAATTCTTTCTTTTCATCCAAAGAAAGGTTTTGTACTTGGCTTAATATTTGGTTACTCATACATCTCCCATACTAGATAGTAAGTATGTACTTCCTAAAATTAAAAACTTACTAAGTTCCTACCACTAAGTGGCACTTAATAAGTAAATACTTTACAAGTAGGTACCTACTAGATGTAAATCACGCTAGATTTTAACATAATTGCACATCTTCACAGGAAAAACAACCATTTTTGTAAAATAATATGGGGGGTCTAGGGACCCTAGGGTCTTTCCTGAGAAAAATTATATATCATATGTATAAAAAACGCTATCAAAATGCAATATAGGGGGGTGGGTTGAAAAAAGTAGGTAATATCCTGTGCATATCACTATGTATATGAGATGGTCGGAGTCCCGTACACGCACATGGGGGTGGGGGGTGTTTATTAATATAAGTTTCGTGAATAATTAAATATAAGCCTTGGTTATAAAAGATATCACTAATTGACTTTTTCCAATAACTCTTTTATTCTTGCTTCAATGTCCGCTTCGACTTCATCAGATGTCCTTGCTTCCTTAGTCTCTACCACATCCGTGAACAGGCTCACACTCTTTCCTAATAAACTCAATGCAGAAATCCTAGCTGAGTCAGACTCCGCTTCTTGGCTCTCTTTATATAAACGGTCTATAACATAGTTACGCGTTCTTAAGCTACTAGCGATAGTAGACTGTTCCTTTTTCGCGATAGTCCTCTGGATGCTTAGTGATATCTTAGGGTTCGCTATAAGCTTGCTTGCTTCCACTTCTACCCATTTAGGGACTTTGCCTTCCTTAGTCAAGGTAACGTCATAGACCTTCGCATATGCTTCCTTGTAGCTTCCTATCTTGCCTTTGATTATTTCATCCACGAACTGCTTTTGCTTAATCGTTAGAGAGTCTTTTCCAACGAGTTTTAGGTTAGTCTTTTTGTCGTCATTCATCTTGTTTACCCTTAGATAGTCTAGAGTCTGATTACCGCTAGATAGTCTTATGATATCTTTTATGAATCTCTTTCGTAATGCTTGTGAATAGCTATCTAAAACAATGACCAGTTAATATTTAATTAGATGTTGCAATGATGTTCTTTTCTTGATATGCTTGGGAGGAACGATAATTTAAATAAAGGATTTATATAGAATAGAAAAAAGAAAACTACCAAGTAGAGTTCCCTCGATGATACGAACTTGGTTAAGGGTCACTAGATTTACCCTTGAGGATAAGAAGCCTATAAACTCATTACCATAAGAACATGGGGACAAAACAAAAAGCGTACCATTAGAAGTGCTGAAAGGATTCAATATAATCTGAAACAAAAGCATGGATGCGGAAACGATAATTTCCAGTTGCGACTTCTCCAAAAGTCCCTGAATTAACAGGCTGAATGAGAATCCACATAACAAGGGAAGATTTTTATATCTTCCCTGTGGGTTCAAGAAACTATAACCTTGGAGGGTTAAAAATATGAGAAAAATAACTAAAGAGATAGCTGATGCTTTTAAAGTATATAGGACTATATCACGCGGTAATACTCAGGTGAAAATATGTGATATTTGGGGTGATGAAATTGCGGTTTACTTACACGGAAATAAAATTCTATGGAAAACTCTAGCAAATGAAATTCATTTCAATATGAGAGGTTGGGGAACTGTAACGACTAGAGAGAGACTTAACGGTCTTTTTGAAGTCTTAGAACTTCCCTTAAATATTAGGCAGATTGATTTTTGTCAAAGAATTAATATTGAACCTTCTACAAGGGAAAGTAATGTTAGTATTTTTGATACACATGAACTTCTTATTTCGAGAACTTATGTATGGTTTGTTAAAGAAAAATATTTATGTTTAGAACAAGATGTAGAAGAAGCAAATTCACTATTAAAAAAAGAGGTAACTGCAAATGTATAAAAGATATAATACTGCTGAAGAATATTTAAATGATTCTGAAATTACTGAATCTAAACATATAGCATGGTCTAGTTTAGAACACGAAGAAATGTCAAGTGGGCTCAGTGCTTACGAACATTTAGAAGATGTACCAAGTGAGACCCAAGAGGGTTTTTTCTTGATAGAAGAGCTTTAGGTTTGACCAGAGAAGATGCTATGAAAGTGTTTAATCTTTGGAAACTTGACCAAAAGTTCTCTGATTAATAACAGGCGGAGCAATCCGCCTATTTTTTTTAACGTAGAGTCTTAACTTTAATTTGAGATATTAAACAAAAAGTGGTCTTTGACCAATCGCTTATAAAAGCAAAAATAACTCAACAGTAATAAGAACTACATGGAATGATGGGCGGAGCAATCCGCCTATTTTTTTGTCTTTTTTTTTGTCTTTTTTTTATTCTTTTTTTATGACTTTATAGATAGTCTTTATAGATAGTCTTATAGATAGTCAATTGTTCCACAAGGAACATTTAACAAGCAAACTGATGATACCGTTGAAAGGCGTTGAAATAGAAATAATTCTATATTTGCAAATTACCACATGGAGGTGGATATGAAAAAATGTAAAAAAGATAGCGGAATTAGTTTGAAAAAAATATTAGAAACTAATCCAAGGTCGCGAAAATGGACAAGAGGTGGAAGATTAGGTTTGAGAACTAGTGAGGATGGAATCAGTCAAGGTTTTACTATTAGATTTGATAATGGATACACTATATCAGTCCAGTTTGGTTATGGAAATTATTGCACAAATAGAGTTACTAAATGGAATGATAACGAAAGTGCGATTAATGTTTGTGATGATTGCGAAACAGCAATATTTAAACCTAACGGAAAGTTTTTAAAATATAAAGGTGATGATGTTCAAGGTTATGAAACCACAAATGATGTTGCCGAAACTATCGCGTACATTCTGACACTTGAGCCTAATAATTATGGCAGAGTAAAGAAGTAAATAAAATGCTAACTGAAGAGACTTTATTAGTCGAAAATTTAAAAAAGGTATCAGCAATGACCTTACCCTATAACAAGGGATTCTTAGTAAATCAACGTCTTGGAGGGCGTATAACTATGAATATAATTAAATTATATAACGGAAAATGGTGGGCTAATGTTTAGTTCGCCTAAAGAATCTAAAGAAGAATGTCATAATATAATTGAGGGAGGTAATATCCCTTTTTTACTTGGCGGAACTGGTATTGGTAAATCAGCGATTGTTAGAGAAATTGCCGAAGAATTAGCTAATGGTAAAAAATTAACTAGTTCTGTTAATCCTAAAAAAGATGAATACGGATTCATTTCTTTTAGATTAGGGTTAGTCGAGTCAATTGACTTAGGCGGTTTGCCATATGTAGATGATGAAGGATTACAGAGAAAAGCATATCTTGGTAATTTACCAATGAGTGGTGAAGGATTGTTTTTTTTAGATGAATTTGCTCAAGCAGATAAAAGTGTTCAAGCTTCAATGGGTCAATTACTTGACCCTCAAAATGAAAATGAAGAACGAAGAATTGGTGATTATGTTTTTCCAAAAGGTTGGAAAATTATTCTTGCTGGTAATAGATTTTCTGATAGAAGTGGAGCAAATAAAATCCTTAGACATTGTAAAGATAGAACAACTGAAATTCAGTTCACCCATGATGCTGACGACTGGTTAGAGTGGGCGGAAAAGAATGACGTAAATATCTATGTGCAAGGTTTAATAAGATTCATGCCACAACTATTATGGGTCTTTGACCCTAAATCAGAAGAGCCACAACCAAGTCCTAGAAGTTGGGTGAGGTTGAGCGATACATTGAAAACTAATCCAAGGTCACATTTACAGCAGAGATTGTTTGAAGGTGATGTTGGAGCAGTTGCTTCTATGGAATTGTTGAGTTTTATCTCTTTAAGGGATGATGTTCCAAACATAAGCAGTATATGTAAAGGCGATGATGTTGAGGTTATAAGGGATGAAGGATTAGCTTATGCCACCACGATAGCATTGATTGATGTGATTAGCAGAGAGCCAATAGACAAGGCATACGATTACTTTGCAAATGCTCTTAACTATGTTGAGAAATTTAGTTCTATAGAGTTTTCTGTATTCTTTGTGAATAGATTGACGAATATATGTAAGGATTTAAAAGATTCAGACACTTATTCTAAATTTAAAATTGAGCATCAAGAATTAGAAATTTCTTAGATTTTTCCAAAAACCAAAAGAAACGGAAAAGAATATTTATCATAGACTGGTATATATTCTTTTCTTTATCTTTTTCTGTAATAGGATGTGAGTCCTATCTGAAGATTGCAAAAGCATGAAACAGAAACAAATTAATACTTGGAGGTATTATGAAAAAAGAAAACGTTAATACTTTGAGTCAAAATGCGACTTTAGTTAGGTTGAATACAAAACATCCTAGCGGAGTCAAATCTGATTCAAATTTAAAAGAAGGTCTTGCATTAGACCAAGAAGCAATGAGTGAATCTTTACATGTTGCTAAATACATTTTTGGTAGAGAAACGAATAAATATTTTCGTAGAATTATCAATCAATTTAGAAACAATGTTTATTATCCGTTGACTGTCCCTTGGGATGATAATACGAGTGATTACGATACAGGTAAAGTTTTGAGTGGTTGGAGATTATGTCCTAACTCTCAACTTGATACGCTTACAGATGCTGTCAATGATGCTAAAGCTAATTTTGAAAAGGAAGTAAAACATTTTTTAGATGTTTATCCAAAACTTATAGAATCAAATAAATATAAGTTAGGTAAAGCTTTTAATATAAATGATTATCCTGATGTTGAAGAAATGAGGTATAAATTTAGATTCGATTTTGAACTAAGTTCTGTTCCACAATTTAACAATAATGATATTAGACTTAACGTATCAAAATCATTGCAAGGAAAAATAGAACGTGATGCAATTAAAAGAGCCAATAAGAATATTGAAGCTATTGCAAGAACTACTGTTGAAGCATTACTGGATTCAGTTGAGCATTTAGTTGAGAAATTAAATTCTTATGACCCTAGTAATAAAAGCGGTAATTTTTTCAAGAACGGAAGCTTTGATACTATTAGAAAATACTTAGAAACTTTGCCTAGTATTAATAAAGAAATATTAGGTAATGATAAGTTAATTTCAGAAGCACATCAAAAATTGGTAAAAGTATTTGCTAAAGTTAATGATGTTGATTCTCTGAGAGAAAAATCAAGCTATGCAGATAGTAAACGTAAAGAGATTGCTCAAGGTATGCAAGATTCTATAGACGATTTAAAAGGTGGATTCCTAGATAATATTTACGGAGGTAAGCCTAATGGAAAGTAAAGATAGAATCATAAGTGCTAAGAGTCAACTTATGCGAGGAAGGGTTGGCATGGCATCAATGTTATTAAAGCTAAAATTAGTTGAAGATAATGAGCGTTGTAAAACAATGGCTACAGATGGAATTAGTATTTACTGGAATGATGAATTTGTTAAAACTTTATCAAATGAAGAAATAAAAGCAGTATTGATTCACGAAACAGCACACGTTATTTGGGAACATCCATTAAGAAATGTTAAGCAAAAATGGAATCACGATATTTGGAACATAGCAACAGATTATGTTATCAATTATTGGATTCACTATGAGTTGCAAATGGAATTACCAAAAGACGGTTTATTGGATTACAAGTGGAAAAATTATTCCGCAGAACAAGTAGCGAGAGAACTAACTAATAATGATGATGCTTTGCAAGAAGCAATAGACGAAATGAAATCCAAATCAGATGAAAAATCTGATTCTGATTCTGATTCTGATGAAAACCTTAGTGACGATTCTAATTCTGATGAGGGCAATGAAGATAGTGAGAAATCATTACTTGATGAACTTAAAGATATGAATCCGTCAATGGGTGAGGTTTGGATGCCTACAGATGATGAAGGCAAAAGTCTATCTGATAATGCTATACAAGAGTTAAGGGAAGCTATACAAAGAACAATTAACTTGTCTGATAAGTTAGAGTCCTTTTCAAATAGTGGAAGTTCAGCTTTAGGTGGTGTTATGAATCAACTCAATGCAACTCCCATAGATTGGGTTGATGTTATGAGAGATTTCTTGACTACATCTTATAGTTCTAGTCCTAATTGGAATAGATTAAATAAACGTCATTCTTGGCGTGGAATTAATTTACCAAGTAAGAACAAAGAACCAAGAGGAGGTGAACTTATATTGTTTGTAGATACTTCTTGCTCTGTAACTCAAGCAGAATTGGATATATGTGCAACTAATATTTATGCGGTTTGTGATGATTGTGGAATTGATAAAGTTAGAGTTGCCTATTGTGATACTACTGTTCATAAAAATTATAATACTGGAGAATTTTACGATTCTTTTGAATTAGATAATGAAGAACTGGTACTCAAATATAGGGGTGGTGGCGGAACTAGATTCGAACCATGCTTTAACTTGTTTAATGAGCATACAGATGATACAGAAGATGTAATTGCTATTATTTATTTTACAGACGGATATTGTGATGTCGATGCAGATGTAGAACCTAATGTTCCTGTAATTTGGGCATTAAGTGGTAAGTCTGAAATTGTAGATTATTATAATTTACCGTTTGGAGAAAAGATATTAATAGATATGTCTGAACTATGAAACTAACTGATGAAGGGAAAGAAATAAGACTAGTAAATATTTCTTTCCCCGAATCTACCATAAGCTCGGAGGAGCTCAATTAAATATGAAATTTTTAAAAATGAAAAACGGAAAAAAAATTGAAAGTGAAAAGATTATGAACAGGGTTTATATTAGGTCAAGTCAACGTAATGATTACATTGATGCTTGGTTTTGCCTTGATTACATAATTTATAAAATGAGTGGTAAAGAGTGGCTACTGGTTTATAAAGAGGGTGATGCAGAAGAAATTTGCGGAGCGTTTGTAAATAGAAGAACCGCAGAAGATTTTGCTTGCGAGCATTTTCAATCAAATTGTCATATTGATGCAGATGTTATATCAAAAATACAAACTGACATAAAAGATATAAAAAATACAATGGGTTATCTTTTTGATTCATACAATGATACGACTGAAATAATTAATAAATTTAAAGATATTTTTAGATAATTATTAATTCTAAAACGATTTAAAGGTGGGGTATTTTAGGGTATGCAAGTACCTTAACCACCTTTAGATATTGCATTGTGCGAGGTCTGATGAAGTCGATTTTGCCAAAACTGTATAGAAAATGTGTATTTTCTACTGATGAGTGCCAAAAGGCATGAAACAGTTTATTAACTTATTCAATTACTTGGAGGTAATATTATGAATAAAAAATATGAATATGAAGTGACTGAGCAAACAGTTGATGTAAGAAACTTTAGTGTAGTTTCTGATAGAAAGCTGACTGAGGGTGAACTCAACGAAGCAATTTGTTTGCCTAGCATTACAAAAGAAGGGGACTGTGAATCAGATAATGGTATAACAGTTACTTATCTTTATACGGATTATGGAGATGATTCTCAATGTGATTTTAATGGTGACATCAAAGAGGAAGAAGGTGAAAATTAAAAATAAAATTTCTAATATTGAACACTTAACTTCACATTCTATAACAAGGGATGAAGTTATTAAATTGATATGGGATGTTAGTAATTCAGTTAAAGAAGAAGAATGGCATAAAGTTATAACAAAAGATGAGTATTACTCTTTTCTTAATGGAATTTCTTATGTTGTAAATTCTTTATCTGATAGATTCGATTTAGATAAATAAATTAAGGCGGATGCTACTTAGGTGGTGTTCGCTTTTTTTTTGTAAATAAATATTTACTAGTTTTTTGGTTGTGGATAAGTCTGTGGATAAGTGTTGCAATATGCAATCACATATACTAAGATAGTCCTATATATAATACTATTCATATTTATATAACCTCCATAACTTGATTTAAGTTAGAAGGGATAGTCGAAAGACTGTCCCTTTTTTTTTGTTGGTTTTTTGTACGATTATGCAAATGATATCAGAAGTTTAGACTGGTAAATATTTATTATGTAGAGATGCCAAAAGATTGCGTAAAATCATAATACAGCAGTAGGTTCGATTAGTTCAGTAATAACAATAGACTGGTAAATATTTAACTAACCTGCGTCAAAAAATACTACCTTCGTCCTGTGAGTTGATTCGTATTTCACTTTGATAGCATTATGCTTTATAATAATTAGATGTTTGCAGTAATAAGACACACATATAAACTAGATATTCCTGACCCTAGCAATGTTTACTCAAATAAATCAAGTGCTAAATGGATTCATCTTGTTTGGATATTTGAAACTGAAATAGATGCTATTTCTTTTGCTATATCTTTATTAGATGACCCATTGATAGTTGCCAACGAGTGGTTACTTAAATCTGCTGTTAAACAATTAGAAGAAGATAAATACTATCAAATTGGTAGGGAGTCTGTAGCTATAGCAGAAGTACAAGATAGTTTAGAAATAATTTACGAGGATAATAAAGATGAAAAATCTATTCATTAGATGTTCAGAAGAAACATACGATTTAGCACATGCTTTGGCTAAGAAAGAAAGTCGCTCTTTAAACAAACAAATCATTTATATGATTCATAGTTTGGCAGAAGAAAAAAATGTTGAGCCTAAAAAAGCTGAATCTGTTGAAGCAAATGTAGAAACTCCTACGAGTTGGGGTTTAACAGGGATTGCTGAAACAAAGAAACAGGGTTCTTCTGACTAATATACCAAAAGGTTAGTAGTGCATTAGAACAATGTTGCATTGCTAACTCTTTTCTCTTATCCAATTCCTTTGGGTTATCAACCATAATACGCCAAAACAATTTCTCCTTTCCATATCCACACTCCCTTACTAATTTGTTTTGAGCTTTAGTCAAAACTATGGACTTGGGTGGAGGCTGTAAAGAACTATGACTAGTAAATATTCTATCATCAAAACCAGAGCTGGTGGATTTTCCGAATGTTCCACTTTTGACAATCAGTTCTAAGTATTTATTACATACGTTATGTTGTTGTGCTGTGATTTTTTTGTCTAAGAAAGATTTGTCTATTATATGTTGGTCGCAAACTATCGCTCTGCCAACATTACTATTTCCAATTTTAGTAATTGTTACCGAGTTTCT
>JGI24006J15134_10002521_pt1 | contig 10044 bp, 9 predicted proteins | sample LinPmetageLP53_FD_15134 | JGI IMG/M metagenome (IMG submission 15134) | reverse complement strand
CCAGGAAATAATCCCGCTGCTTGACCTTCAAGAACCATTGCTTGATTCAAAGTTTCCATTCCAGCTGTTGCAGCAAATGGAAATAAATCTAATAAAGCAACACCATTATCTAGACCTTGATATAAAGCAGCACCAGTCAAAGCTACAGTTTTACCTAGTGTTGCACCAGCAAAGTTTGCAGTTACATTAAGACCTCCTCCTGAAGTAGCTCCAATACCTGGAACAACCTGAGCATAATCATTTGCTATGTATTGTGATCTTGCACCTTCTAATGTCTCACCTCTATCACCTGCAACTTGACCTATAGCATAACCAACTCCTATAAACGCAGCAATAACAGCAGCACCGTTTCTTAATAATTTAAATTGAGGGTGGTCTTCTGATGCTTTAAAATACCCACTAGACTGTCCATTTAAATCTCCATATATTCTGGTTTCATAAGCATTTAAAAAAGGCTTTGTAAACATTAAATCAGGAGAAGAAAAAGTAAATGCTTTTTGAGAGTATCCCGTTTGTACTCCACCAACAAGACCATCAGCTCCTAAAGGTGGGAAATTTATTATAGACTCACTAAAGTCATCACAACCTTCAGTTCTATTAATAGGATTATTTCCACCTTTATGAAAATAAATATCTGGTCTTAAATCATTGTATGGGTAATTAGGATATAAACCTTGAACATTATTACCTATCAAATTTTCTGCATTAGGTACAGTATACTTACGCATATTTCTAAATAAACCTTTTCCTAAGATAGATTTAGCACCCCCTCTTGATCCTCTAAGTAATTCATAACCTACAACATTTGGTAAGTATGTTCCATCATTGTATTTAGGTCTACCTATGTTTCCAAATTGAACACCTAAGACATTAATTAAATCACCACTAGTTGTACTAATATGTAAAGGATTATCAGCCCCAAAACCACCACCATCTTCTGCTGGCATTTTATGATGCCTAATAGGTTTACCACATAAGTCTCCCCATATATCAGGTCTATTAGAAGGATATCTTTCTGTTGATTGCCAGTATCCCATTTTACCTTTAGCAATTATTACACTACCATCTGGTTGTATTTCATTTACAAGCGAAGTTACACTTCCAGTATTATAAACTTTAAATACAGGATCTCCACTTGGATCTAAAACATTATCTCCAAATATATTTACATCTTCATTAGCCCCTGCAGGTGCATAATACTCAGGCGCTCTTCCAGGAATATGATAAGAAGAAGATCTTTCTCCTGTATTATATATCCATCTAATAAAAAAAGCATATTGCTCATCTCTTAAGAATCCTAATTTATTTCCACCTAAAGAATAATATGTTGATGATACTTCATTTACTACAAACTCAGTTGTAATGTTGTTTGCAATAGGTTGATAATTAAAATCAAATTGCTCTGTTGGTCCTTGTCTAATTAACCAATCATTAACAACATACATTGCTTCTGATTTTTCATATGCAGGACTTCGTTGTGGAATTAATTTTAAATCTACAGAAAGTAATGAGTCATCTAAATAATCTAAATTAATACTTTTTCTTTCTGTACTATATAAACCAATACGCTTAGCATATGTTTGTCCTTGATTCCTTACTAATAAAGCTAATTCAAAAAATTCATAATCTTTATCTAAGTTGCTTATACTAATATCTAATGAACCATTTGTTCCTGCATGACTCCATAAAGTTTGTATATTAGATATACCTATAAAATCAGTGACACGTTGTTCATTTTCTGTATAAGCTATGAAAGCTTGATATGCACCATTTTGCATCATACCTCCATCTGTTGATTTTTCTAAAACAACACAAGGTGTATCTACTAAAGGAGCTAATCTTATCTTTTCACAATTTAATCTTTTAGGTATGGCATCACTATACACTACACAAGGATCTCCTGCTGGAGAACTTATATATTGTATATATGGTACGTCATCAATATTTAAAGCTCTTGATGGATTGTTTCCATCATCAAAATATACATGCCAGGTACAATCAAAATTTTCTTTAGATGCACCAGTTATTAAATTCTCCTTATTAAAATTTAAACAAGGATCATTAATAATAGTGGTATACTTACATTCACTATCATCAAAGCGTCCTATTTCAGAAGATATATTATCAGTGGAAAATATAACCCATTCATCTCCATATCTATGAACGGCACCAATAATTGTATAAGGTATAACTCCACATTGTAAATTAGAAGGCTCATTACCTATTGTACCTAAATCACCATCATTAGAATTATTAGCTGCATTACGAGCATTCCACCAACTTTGTTCAGGTTCCATGGATTGCGTAATGTCTTTATTCATTCCTTTAATAAATGAATTGGTAATTACAGATGTTGTACCTTTTTTATTATTTTGCTTTGCCATAGTAATTTAATTCTTTATTAGCAAGATGTACTTGCTGAACTTGCACTTGTTGTTGCTGAACTAAGCGCTCCATTACCAATTACTCTAGGATTAATAGGAGGGTTACTCAAAAACATATTATAATAATTATGGTATTGAGCTCTTCTATTCATTGTCCAAACCTTTCTCATTTCTTGGAAGTTAGGTGTATTAACAAAACTTAATGCATTATTTCTTGCAGCTCTTAATCGTTGTTCTACTAATCCTAACTGTTGACTAACACTTTCACCTTGCCAAATCATATTTTCTAATATTCTTTGTTTTAATGCATATTCATAATACTCATTACAATAAGGTTGATCTAATACTAATAAGTCACCATCAGGTGATTCCATAGCCCCTTGATAACTTAGATATACTTTTCCAGATCTAAAAGATGTATTTAAAAAACCATCTACTACTTCTGCTATATCAGGAGCTTGTGCTCCAAGACTTGGGCAAAAACAAGTTGTAGTATTTACATCTTGTATTCTTAATTGCATAAATGTACTATAAGTTCTAAATTGATTTGGACCAATTCTATGAACTAATTGGTGACTATTACTTTCATTACAAGTTTTAATTACACAAACATCTTTACATGTCTGAGCTGTTTCACATATACCAACTCCTTTTGGAGAAGGTACATACGGTACATCATTAACAGTTTCTACATGTGTACCTGAAGGCATTGTTGCATTAATTTTATATTCACCACATAAAAATGCATAATTAAGAAATGCAAAATCCATAGGTAGTTGACCTCTTCCATGTTCTATATCTATCACTACTTCTTTAGTTCTATGTATTCTTAAACCTAAATCATAATTAACTCTAGTTGCAACTTTAATAAGTTGTGCAGGTTCAATCATACCTTCTAAAGCATATGTAGAAAAATCAACAGAAACATCTTCCATTAATGAACTAAACGTTCTATATTTATTTGATACTCCCATTATCTATGTATATTAATTTTATTATCTGAATCTTCTGCTGGAACTTGCATTGTAGTCATCATTGAATTTATCACTTGACTTTCTATTTCTGCAAATAAAGCTTCTGGTATATATATTGGTTGGTTGTATCTTGGTGTACAGTCATCAGTAGTATCACAATTCCAATTTGTTATGTCAGAATTAAACACACCTTCTAATTTTAAGGCGTCCCATTCTATATTAGGTGAATATATATATCCATCTAACCACCAAAAATATCTTGTTGTATTATATCTAAATGACGTTGTTTTGGTCATAGAGGTATATGTACCTGGCTGAGTTGCTTGAAGCTCTTGTGATCCGTCTATAGAGCTTACAGTACGTATGAGTGGTCCCCAGTATCCTTCTATCATAGACGGTAGTCTTACTTTTGTACGTTTTATAGTACATCCACTTGATACACCGGAACAATGTGCTTCAACTTTATCTACGTCTATTAATTCAACATAAGGCAATGCTTTCCATACAGAATTAAACTTCATTAGTTTATTAGCAAAATCTTGCCTACGCATTAATACTTGAGCAAACTTTTCTATTAAACTATATATATATCTGTCTGTAACATATGCATCTTGTACTTCTGCTTTAACTTGTCCTCTAATTCTTGATATTGCTTCTGCTATTGTTGACATGTTTTTTATATTTCAAATTCATTATAATTTTTGAGAATTTCTTTTGTCTGTTCAATGTTTTGATCATATAAATGAGCCACTCTATATTTATTTTTCATAACTACATACTTAGTCCAATTTTTAGGATAAGATTTAGATACTGCTCTTTTAAATTCTCTACACGCAACAAAACTCCATAACTCTCTATTTTTAAATCTATATTTTGTAGACCAGTTGGTATAAAATATCTTAGCTAAATTACCATCAGTTTCCCAATTTTTGTTTTGTAAGATTTTATCATATTGATGTGATAGAGTATAATTAGGATTAATTGTTTTAGATGAAGGACATGTTCCAATAAATAAATAACCCAATGAATCTGGTAACTCTACACCATCTCTATAATTTATAACCGCATTCCATAGTTTTACATTATATAATTTTATTATCTTTTTTAATTTATCATTATCAATATTAGAATATAAAGGTTTTTTTTCTTTAAATTCTTTTATTGTTTCTTCGTTTAATATACCTAATCTTTTTTCTCTATGTCTAGAGGCATTTAAATCAGGTTTTTTAAAATTGGTAATCATATAGTTATATTTATAATTTACAAAAAAAACACCACTTAATGAAATTTTATTGGGGTGATTATAATGCTTGGTAAGTTAAAACACATATGTTACCCATTGTTGGATGTTGAATTTCTAATTTTCCAGATCTTCTATTTCCAGTAAATTTATTACTGTGATGATAATAGTCTGCCTTTCCTAAACTAGGTAATGTCTTTTCTATAAAACCTGCTGTTTCATTAGAAGTCATATATTCTACTTTTCTATCTGTATGTATATGACCTTTGAATAAGGTTCTGTTTGTTGTAGCTCCCCACTGTTTAGGGTATTCTGATGCAAATATTAAAGGATTATTTTTGCTACGTTTATCTCCATGTTCAAAAGCATTAAAGTTATCTTTCCAAACATGTACTTTTCTTTCTTCATAGGATACATCCCATGTAATACTATTACATTCAATTGATTCAGATAATGCATGAGCTAAATGAAATGAAGATAATCTGTCATGATTACCTGGAACATAAACTATAACTAATTCTTCACAAAATGATTTGATATAAGTAATTGCCCAATGCATAGCATTAAACGCTTGTACATAAGCTTCTGTAGCACCCATACAATTATCTAATGGTGTTCCGCCTGTAGTTGTACCGGAAAATGTATCCATGTTGATTAGATCTCCTCCTACAACAAAATACATCTTTTCTATATGATGTATAGCATGTGCTCTTTGTACTAAGTTTTTAACTGTATCTTCAAAATCTTTATCTATAGTATCATTACCTTCTTTACCAAAGTGTATATCTTGTAATGAAATTACTGCACAATGTGGATCATTAGTAAATTTATTTCTAAATGGTGAATTTGATATTTTGTATTTTTTTGGTACCCAGTTTTTTAATAAGTTTTCAAAAAGCTTTTGTTCTGGATTTTTAATTTGAGAAATTAAAGCTGATACTCTCCAATGGTCTCCCATTTGTTTATTCCAATATTGAGATAGTTTCCATTTATTTGTATCTATCTTCAATAGAGATATTATTTCTTCAGCTGATTTGGGTTCATGATTAAATGTACCAGATAGTTTACCTGTTCCATTTTCTAAGTCAATTGTTTCAGTTACATTTGAATCATTTGATACTTTTTCTAAATATTTTTGTTTTTTCTTTTGCTTTTTTCTTTCTTGAAGAAGTTGCTTTTTAAGTTTAATGTATTGTTTTTCTGTAATGTTTAGTTTAGCTGCACAATATGAAGGATGTTTTTTCCATTTTAACGTTTCACTAATTTGTTTTTTAATATTTGTCATAAGAAAAATTTAGGAATCAACCAAAGATATATAAATTTTTATTTATTTGATAGTAAATAACTTATAAAAACAAAAAGAGATTGAGTTTCCCCAATCTCTTCCAACTCGTGTAGCAGAAAACCAACAAACTACTACTCTGTTGTTATTTAAGTTGTTGCTAATGTAGAAAATAAAATTTCTATTGGTTTACAAGATGCTGAATTACCGTTATCTACAACCTTAACTTTATATGCTGTACTAGCTGTTAAGTTTGTTATTGTGTAATTAGAAACAGTTGTTACTATTGGTGTTGAGTTTGCAAGTGTCCAACCACTTGGAGAAACTTGAGTATCAAAATAAATATTTAAACCCGTACTTGAACTCCATATACCATCCCATATAACAACTGCTGTAGAGCTTGTAATAACTCCAGCATATACATTATATGGATCATGTTGAACATCACTTGATGTACAAGCCCCTAATCCATTTGATAAAATCATAGCATATTTTTGTATAATAGAATCTAATCTTTCACCAGAAGTTATTGTTATTCTTGTAGCTGCAGGTCCTATTTGAAAAGAAGTACCTGTATAGCTTACACATGCTGCGCTTTGAATATCATCACATCTTTCACTACCTACACTACAATCCGTATAGGTACATGCGTTGGTTAAAGCTGTATCAGCACAACTACATTTATTACTACATTTTGTACAATTACAAGCCATTTTTTATTTTTTTAAATTTAATTTTAACCACATCCAGCTACTATTTGACTTGATATTACAGAAGGGCTTTCACTTACATTCCAATTACCTCCTGTATTAGTTGATAAATCTCTCCATGGATAAGTTGTTACTCCACCGTTAACATATGTTTTACTAGTACCTGCTCCAAGAACAAATATTTTAATTCCTTTTACTAGTGCTGTACTTTGTAATGAATTTAATCTAGCAATATCTGTAGCATTAAAGATATCATCATCTCCACCTGGTGATTGATCTGTAATAATAATAACATACTTAGCAACACTAGCTCTAAACGCTCCAGCAAATTCATTAGCTTCTATTACTTGACCTAATGCCATATCTGTTGGTTCTGGTAAACCATCACCACTACCCATAGGTACACCTGCTGTAGGTGATCCTGAGTTAAGTTTATTTAATTGAGTTGTAAAGCTAGCACCATTATTAGTTTGGAACATTTCCCAAGCTGTAATAAATTGTCTATGACCTGTACCAGTATTTATTATTCTTTGTGAAGCTGGTAAAGCTGTATAAGAAGATGATGTATTATAAGTAGGAAGCACTGTTGCTGCTGATCCAACTTTTTCATCTGCTGTTACTAAACTTATTCTATAGTCATTACTTCCTGCCGCAGTATTTATTGTATTAATTAAAGCTGCTGCACCTGCTTTAATTGCATTTATTTCACTTGACATACTTGCAGTATAGTCAATAATAAATGCAAGATCTAATCCAGCACTACAAGGTGAGGCTGCAGTTGCAGAAGTAAATGTTGTTTGATTTGGACATACTTGAGTTACACCACCTATAGTAATTGTTTCTCTAATACTATAATTTGTACCTGCAGTTAATCCTGTAAATGCATGTGATACAGAAGCTGTAGGGTTATTTTGTGTATATGTTGCTGCAACATTACCTGTTGAAACATCCAACACATCTATTACATATACAGCTGTTGAACCAAGTAAATTTTGGAATGTTGCTGTTGCACCTGTTGCAGTTATTGCTGATACAGCAACTGAAGCTGGACAAGGAACTACCCCTGCAATTACACTAGTTTTTGTTTCACTACATGTATCTATTGCATCAGTGGCACAGAATGCTACTGAAACATTTAAACTATTATTTGTATTTAATGATGGTATATTTATTAAAGTACCCGCTGCAACATTCTGTAAATTACTAACATTTACTACTGATGTAACAGCTACACTATTTGAATCCGTTATAGTAATAACAGTACTTCCTGCGCAATCATTAAAAGCGGCAGGTATAGAAGAAGTTTGAAAATTAAAATTAATACCTTGTATTTCTCCAGCAGAATTTAAACTATTTGTAGTAGTATATCCAAATATAACACTATCACATCCACTAGGACAACAGTTAAGTTGTATACTTGCAATAGCAGTATACATATCATCTATAACTACCCATGCATTTTGCACAGTTTGTGCAAGATTAGCTGGTGAACTGTTCCATCCTCCAATACTACCATAGTTACTTTTAGGGTTAGTTAATTGAGCTGATGCATTTGTTAATGATGTTTGACCTATAGTTCCTAAAATTGCTGCAGGTAATCCTACTGCTGTTTCTAATGCACAGAATCTTGCTTCTAAAGCAAGTAATAATACTGAAACATTTGTTAAAGTAGAAGGTAATATACACGTTGGTATAACCTTTGCTTCTACTACAGCACCAGAACAAGGAAGCACACAGGCTTCTAATGTATTAAGTCTTGTATTGTATGATGTTAAAGTTGTTTGTATGATACCTATAGCAGTCAAGTTTAAACAAACTTGATTTGCTATTCTTGTAGCAAATTGATCTAAAGGAAGTTGTGTAACTGGATTACCGCTTGCATCATTATATTGTAAGCATACAGGTAATGTCATTACTGGTAATGCAGCAGCGGCTGGAGCCTTACTTGCTGTATTAGCACATATTTGAACAACCATTGCCTGTAGTACAGGAACAATTTGTGTTGGAGTTGTACCTGGAATGTTTAAACAAGATAAGTCTAAACCTGTTAAATTAGGATTTGCTGTTACACCACTTGTAATTAAAGTGCATACTTCAGTAGCTAATTTTGATACTACTTCTGAAACAGAATCCCCACTACATAAATTAATACATGCAATATCAGGACCTTGCCAAATAACACAGTTGGAAGATATATTATCACATCCATTTGTTGAAATGCTAGAACTAGTTGGAATCATAAATATTTTTTTATACTATATTGTAATGTGATCTTACACGCTATACAAATATAATATACAAAATTTTTTAAAACCAAACAAGAAATGTATGACTTTAAAAAATTTTGTAAAAGTTATTTATGGAAGTATATTATACTTCTTCTACAACTGCTTCTTCTACAGCTTCTTCCTTTTTAAGTTCAGATAATGTACCGTCTTCTAAACTGATATTTACTGAACCATATTTTTCTTCCAATGAAGCTGTTAAAGAATTCCAATCTTCTTGCATTTTTACATGTTTTGCAACTAGTTGATTTTTAACTATTTCTGCATTACCTATATTTAACAATAGATTGTTAACTTCTTTTTGAAGTTTTTGGACATTTTCCAATTCTTCAGTTGTAATTTTTGTAGCTTTTTCTGCCATGATATTATTTTTAAAAATTATACTTTATACAAATATACAAAAATTTTTTATTATTCAATAACTTTTATTCAGCTGGTGGAGTTGGATTTTGCCATGTAAAATATAAGTCTTCATTTACTGGTGTAATCTCAGATTGAATAATTGCAGCTATGCTAGCTTGCAATGCAGGCATATCTAGTGAGTCTTCCAACCAACCTATAACTACCTTTTCAAAATCTTCTGTATCTGCATAAGGTACAAAAGGATCTCCAGATACGTACGTGTAGCTTTGTGTTCCAATATTACTTGATGAATAAGTTTTTCCTCCAGATTCTTCAGAGCCAGTGTATCTGTAATGTACTGTGTATATTACATTGTCTTCGCCCTCTGCTTCAATGTGAGCGTTCATTTGTGGGATTTCCCATTTGTAAACAATTGCCATAATTTTTTGTTTTTATAAAGTTAATGTTATTTACTATAATATACAAAATTTATTTTTAACATAAGAATATTGCGCCAACTACTCCATTAGAGTCAACTCTGTATTTACCACCGTTACCTAATTTTCTAAAGCCTGTAGTTAAAAATGTTGTACCTGCTGAATTTGAATAAACAACATCATTTACAACTGGATAACTACCAGATCCATTATGATAATATGTTTGATTTGTTAAGAAGCCACAAACATCAGTTGTTCTTCCTGATAAAGAACTACTGTATGAATTTACACAAGCAGAGCATCCAGTGCTTATAGAATCAACGACTCCATTAATAACACGCAAAGCGGTATTAGAAGTAATTCTATAATATCCGTCTGTTAAAACATTCG
>JGI24006J15134_10002520_pt1 | contig 10045 bp, 21 predicted proteins | sample LinPmetageLP53_FD_15134 | JGI IMG/M metagenome (IMG submission 15134) | reverse complement strand
AAGTATGGGATTTGAATTTATATAGAGATGATGAAACGGGCGAGTGTCGTCTTGTCGTTTATCCGACATTCATTAATAGTGACGGCATAAGACAAGTTGATACATACGGATATGCAAAATGTTACAAAGTTGTCGAGCAGAGTGAAGATGCAGGATTAATAAGGAGCAAGACTAATGAAAGCATTTAAAGTTTATACAAAATGGATTGGCTATTCTGAAATAATAGTAGACGCAGAAAATGAACAAGAGGCTAAAGATTTTGTAGCTATGGGAAGTTATGATTCTAGTGAGGAATTACAAACAGGTAATGGTCTTGATTATGGATTTGAAGATGAAGAAGTTTTACAAGTAAAGGAGCAAGACTAATGACAGTACAAAAATTTACACAAGAAGACGCAGAGTATTTAGCTGATTGGTTCAACTTTGTTAATAATAAATCTTTTGGAATTTTATCAGAAGAATTTAGAAATGAAGTTATAAAAGCAGATATTATTAGAGGAAAACTAACTCAATTAATGTCTGAAAATTCTAAATGGAGAATAAAAAGAAAATACCACAATGGAAAATATAGTAAAGCTACCATTGTAGAGGAGCAAGACTGATTATTGGAATCAAACAAAATTTTTAAATTCACAATTTTAAAAATGAAAATTTAAATGACAAGAAAATTTCGGCTGCTTGGCCTCCACCAGGTGGCCTTTTTTTTTGGAAAAATTTTATTTTTTTTATTACATTTAGGTAATCGCCAAGATGATCGGCAAGGTAATCTCCAAGGTAATCTCCAAGGTAATCTCGTGCAATCATTTAGCTATCTTTTAGTGTTTGATAATAGTGTTTTAATGATGTAACATTGTTAATATAAATTTTATTTTAAGGAGAAAATATGACTTTTAATGTTCTTTCATTGTTTGATGGATTAAGTGCAGGAAATTTGGCTCTGGAAAGAGCAGGGTATAAGTCTGGTGTTGACTATAATTATTATGCTTCTGAAGTAGACAAATACGCAATAAATGTGGCAAGCAAAAATTTTCCTAATATCATACAGTTGGGTGATGTCTGCGGAGTTAAGGCTAAAGACCTGCCTCCGATTGACCTGATAGTCGGTGGATCGCCCTGTCAGGGTTTTAGTTTTGCAGGTAAGCAATTAGCCTTTGACGATCCTCGTTCAGCTTTGTTTTTTGAGTTTGTAAGACTCTTAAAAGAAATTAAACCTAAATATTTTCTTTTAGAGAATGTCAAAATGAAGAAAGAATTTTTAGATGTCATTAGTGAACAAGTATCAGCTTGTTATCCAGATTTTCAAGGTGAGGATATGTTTGGTGGCAAAATAGAACCCCTCCTTGTAAATTCAGCATTGGTTTCAGCGCAAAATCGTCAAAGATATTATTGGACAAATATACCAAACGTGAAACAACCAGAGCAAAGAGGAATAGTATTGAGGGATATATTGCAGACTAATCCTGAAAGCTACACGTTGATGTCAGATAAATTCTCTAAGCGTCAGGAAGGCAGAAGTTGTTTGGTGGATATGAACAAAGAAAAAGCCAGTAATCTAAGTGCAATGGAGTACGTCAAAAATGGTAGACAAGGTGATTATCTTGCGTGTGACGATACGGGCATACCGAAAGATTTATCGGAAACACGTAACACACCTAAACAAGTTGGTATAGCTTCTGATATTAATGGTCATGATATTTTAAAAAGAGTTTATTCGCCAGAAGGAAAATCACCTACACTAAATACTATGGGTGGTGGTAACAGAGAGCCTAAAATTGTCGCAGGAGCTTGGCGTGGTCGTTCTTTAGATAAGGAAGGTAAGAATGTGGATTGGAAGTCTACAAAACCTAAACAGATGTTGGAGTTGCGTAAGGATAAAAAAAGTAACGCTTTGAGTCAAGCGACTAAAGATAATGTAGTGGTAGAAAATGAAATTTATTGGCGTAAATTAACCTGCATTGAGTGCGAATTGTTGCAAACTGTACCAAAAAATTATACGAATTATGCGAGTAACAGTCAACGCTATAAAATGTTAGGAAATTCCTTCACTGTCGATGTAATCGCTCATTTTTTCAATAACTTAGACTTTGAGAAAAAACAATGAATGAAATAATTGAAACAACAAGACCTGGTTTAATGGAGCTTTTACATAGAAAATCAGAATTAGAATACTCTATAAAAATTTATAAGAAAGTAAAAGACAAGCCTACTGTACAAATGTTAAGAAAAAAATTATTTTTGCTTGAAATACAAATAAAATATGAGGTAAAAAATGATAAGCAAAATAGAAAAAAATATGGAACTTTATAGAAAATTTTTATTAAAAGATTATGAAAATTTAGAACATAGAGCTGAGTTAATATCCTTGACTGATCCTCTGTTTTTAAAATCAAAAAAAATACTCGCTTCTGATGAAACTAAAATCTTGTGGATAGTATTAACGATAGGGGAAGAATTTGGTATTAGTGCATCTCAAGCAAAGAAAATTTACTTATCAATATCGGAAAATGAAAGAGCCTCGGTTAATGAAACATTAAATAATGTCCTTCAAGATTTTGGAAAAATCGTTTAGCTATAAATTAATCCTAGATAATCGCTAGGTGTAATCAATTCTTTTCATTATGCTATCTTTATGCTTAAATTAAACTTATTAAAAAAATAAGGAGAATATTGTGTTCGCAGTTGTTAGGCATACATACCAAATAGAAATACCCGAACCAAGTAGTCTAGTAAGCAGAAAATCGACTGCTAGATGGATACACAAAGTATGGCTTTTTGAAGAAAAACTAGATGCCATTACATACGCTATCTCGTTATTAGACGATCCTCTAGTAAAAGCTAGTGACTATATGTTTGAAACAGCTATTTATCAGTTAAAAGAAAATAATTTTTATCAGCTAGGAAGAGAATCTATCGCTATAGCTGAAGTATTGGATAGTCCTACAATAATCTATGAACAAGATTTAGACGAGTTATCAGAAAAGTTAGATGATCTGAATGATAAAATTGAGAAAGAAATTACAGGAGAAAACAATGGAAGAGATACCAAAAAACTTATTCATTAGATGTTCTAATGAAACATATAAGTTAGCGCATAAGCTTGCGAAATCAGAGAGCAGAAGTCTAAACAAACAAATTATATATATGATTCATCAGGAAGCAAAAGATAAAGAAATTACGATAGATAAAGAGCCATCTGTTATGGGCGGTCTTGAAGCCCTTGCTGAAAAAAAGAAATAGGTGTACTTGTATTTACATAATATGTTGTAAGCAAAGCGTCTGAACAATGAACAATAATATCTATTTGTTTTTGATTAATCGTTGTTGGATTTTCCGTCATAATTTTCCAAAAAATAGATTCTTTCTTGATTCCACATATTTTCTTAATAACTCTTTGCGATTCTAACAGTATAAGAGATTTTGGTTCGTGTTGATGATACTTACTGATAAACAATATTTGTTGTAAATCAGGGCTGCCGACAAAACATCCTGATTTGCCAATAATATTAAGGTATTTGTTACAAGCTCTATGTTGTCTGGCGTCTAATTTTTTTTGTGTAAATAAAACATCTATAATGTGCTGATCTAGCACTAACGCTCGGCCTACATTTTCTTTTTCTGTGATTTCTATTGTGTGATGCTTGTGTAGACCTGGACTACCAATATCGTTAAATTTCATCATTAGAACTCCCAATCGTAAGTATCCTCTATCTCTTCAAATTCTGAGTATCTGTTTGTCAAAGGGTCAAACTTTAACTCGGCTTGACCTACCTTACCCATCCATCCCCATCTTTGCTTCCAACAATGAATGCCGACTGATTCATCATTACGATATACAGTAATACCAAAATCAGCTTTTGAAAAGAAAGACATTGATCCTGCTATATCTACTCCTGTACATACTGCTTTTTTCCCATCTCTTATTTGTGGTTTAGCAGGATGACAGATGAAAAAACATAAAATATCATACTTCTTACAATGCAGCTGGATTTTAGTTAGCATCGTACTTATTGCATCAGTTTGCAATCCCTTATGATTTGTTTCTATAAAATTGTATGGGTCTATAACTAATACTTTAGTGCCGTATCGCATAACAGCTTGGGCAGATTTCTCTAATATGTTTTCAATAGTTGGTTGACCACCATCTTGATAGTCTTGAAACAAGAAGTGTTCCGATATAAAATTTTGAGAGAAGTCCTTCTCCTCCTGTGACATTCTTACATTATGGCCTTCAAAGAAGGGTTTTCCGATATAGCACTCAGCCATTTGTATCGCGTGATATGTGGGCGGTTTTTCAAAAGAGCAAATATTAGATTTCCAACCATAATTTTTTGCTATATTAATTAGCAACTGATCTATAAAAGCACTTTTTCCTTCACCTGGAAAACCTGTGACAACACACAAGTACCCTGCTTGTATATTAAAAAGCTTATCTATTGACTCAAAGCCTGTACTAACTCCTGTTGGCCTACCTTTTTCATATAGCTTTTGGAATTCGTCATTATAAAAGTCTATGTTATTGAGACCATGAAGCGGTACAGGTATAGCACCAAGTATAGACTTTCTTACAGCTTCACTGCCTTCAGCAACCAATAATTCGTTGGCATCTTTACATCCAGACCAATTAACTGTGTAACAACGAGCCTTATCTAGCCTTCTGGATAATTCATCTGCCAGAATTTTTCCGTTATCATCAGTGTCTACTGCCAATATAATTCTGCTCACTTGATCAAATTTACTTCTGTCTTCCCAAATGTACTTAAATCTTCCATCCTCTTTTGGGTCAAGAACAAGATTATCAGTAAGTTTATTTGGCGCACCATTGGGAACTGAGTAGCAAATTACATTTTGCGTTCCACCATTTTCTGCTGCAAATGCAGTTTGGATGCTTAGACAATCTATTTCGCCCTCAGTAATTATGATCGTATCAGGCATTGTTGGAAGAGCATCGTCTAAAATCGCTCCACCCCATAGTTTCGTAGCTACATTTTCCCACCAAAATTCTTTTAAACTGCTGGCAGTTCTGTACTTTACTGCAATCGTTTCAGTGCCTTCCAAAAAAGGAAAACCAATTACAGATTTATTGTTCTTCTTTCCTAAAATACACCCACTTCTCTCTGCCGTTAATATAGAAATACCGCGCTCGGCTAACCATTCTTTAGCTTCTTCTTTATCTGGTGTAGGAAATTTAATGATTTTTCTAGGGGTCTGTATTGGTTTAGTAATAACTTTAGTCATTTTTAATCCTTGAGAGTGTCTATATGCTCCATTAACTGAACAATGATGGCAGTGGTAAATAATTAAGTCTTGATTGATGTTTACAGAAAGGGGTTTATCTTGTTTGTTTTTTCTTTGATCGGAACAGATAGGGCAACTTATCTTGTATTGTCCGATAGCCATGTGATTTGTTTTTGAATTAATGCTAATGTGATTTTGAATGTTGCTTTTTTCGTAATTGTCTTGACTCAACATTGAGACTCCCTTATATTTGTTAAAATGGTTTATACTTACTATTGAGTAATCACTTACTAAAAAAAATATTTAGTAAGTATATATACCTACTAAGTAGTTCTTTTATCTATTATATTGGCAATTTTATTTACATATTTCTTTCTTGAAATTAGTGGATACCTCAGTAATTCTTTTATGCCAGAAATAATCAAACTATCATCAATTTCATTTCTTATACAAAGTTCTTTGAAATCTTCGCTACTAAACCAATCAGTAGAATCTTTTACTAATTTCTGATCCTTAGATGCACAGTCTCTTACAGCTTGCTTTAAAATCATAAAGTCCAATAATCTTAATTTTTTTTCATCCATAAATTAATCTTATTCCATTCTTATATAGATAGCAATGGATAGTTGCACTTTAATATCACATCAATTATACTCAAAAAGGTCACAATAAAATAATCAATGAGGAGAACACAATATGGAGTTTAAGGTTGTAGAGGGAATCCCTTTGCCTGTCAACTCAAGGGGCAAGCCAAGGAAGTACAATATACCTTTAGAAAATATGAAAGTCGGTGATCATATATTAATAGAATTACCTAAAACAAAGATACATCAAGAGTCTAAAATTATTAGAAATTTTGTTCTTAGGTACAAGCATAAAAATCCTAGCGATAACTTTACTGTAAGAAAGCTAGATGATGGTGTTGGGATTTGGAAAATTTAATGAAGTACACTAATGTTCATAATCTACCTTTAGAAATCATTAGGGCTGTATCAAACGACAGCTACACTAAAGGTCGTTCCACAATATCAGTAACAGGCCTATTGCAGCCACCCAGAATAAGAATTTTGCGTGAAGAATGTGCTGATCAAATCTCTGTAGACATTTCTAGCGAGGTTTGGAAGCTTTTAGGAACATCTGTACACGCTATCTTAGAAAAAGCAAATGAAGCCTCAAATGACACTATTACAGAGGTCAGGAACTACGCTTTGATAAATGGGTGGACAATTTCTGGTCAAACAGACTCAATATCAATCAAAGAAAAAACTCTCAAAGACTATAAAGTAACTTCTTCCTGGTCAGTTATGTCTGCAAAAAATGAAGGCAAGATTGAGTGGGAACAACAACTCAACTGTTATGACTGGTTGCACAGACAGAATGATTCTAAAAATATTATTAACTCGTTAGAGATAATTACAATCAACAGGGATTGGTCAAAGAATCAAATGTTAAGAAGTGGTGATGATTATCCTAAAGCACCTGTATCGGTCATACCCATTAGAAAGTGGAGCGATGAAGAGCAGAAAAAGTTTATTAACGATAGAGTGAAGCTGCATCAAGACGCTGAAGCTGAATTTTTAGTGAATGGTGAACTGCCTCTTTGTACTGATGCAGAAATTTGGAAAAGGTCAGATAGTTTTAGGGTTATGAAAAAAGGTAGGAAGTCTGCTGTTAGGGTTTTGGATTCTCAAGAACTTGCAGATTCGTATATAAAAGAACACAAAGAAAAAGATAAGCTAACTGTTGAATTTTTGCAAGGTGAGCCTATCAGATGTAAGGATTATTGTGATGTTAATAATTTTTGTAGTCAGTATAAACAATCGGAGGAAAAAAAATGAGTGATAAAGAATTAACTTATGGAGAAGTTTGGAAGACTCTCAAGGCCGTAGATGTCTCAAAGCATACGGAAGAGAAAATGAATCTTACATACCTCTCTTGGAGTCGAGCGTGGACTTTGCTGATGGATAACTATCCACAAGCACAGTATGAATTTGTGAATTTTAGTAATTCTACTGATTTGACAGGTAGCTTACCTTATCGGTTATTACCAGATGGCACTACAGAAGTAGTTACCAGAATTACGATTGACAATCTTTCAAGAGAAATGCGTTTACCGATAATGGATTATAAAAACAATCCTGTTGTTAATCCTCATGCTAGGCAAGTATCTGATAACTCAATGCGATGTTTAGTGAAAAATATGGCTATGTTTGGTTTAGGCATATCGGTTTTTACTTGTATGGCTGATGACACATTGCCTGATGAAGCTAAAGATAAACAGCCCAAAGGTAAAAAGATTCCTGTAAAAGCTGAATCTGTAAAAGAAGTCGAAAAAGAACCTGTACCTGTTTACGATAAGCTATGGGCAAACGCATTTGTAGATGGCTCTATTAAATTAATTGATGGTGGTATGTACAAAACAAGAGATGAAATTGTAGGCTTTTATAAAGATAACTCAATTCATGTAGGAACTCTGAAAGACAAATTCCCAGAGCATAAAAAACTTTTAGACGATCACATTAAAGATTACATAAGTAAAATTAAATAAAAAAGGAGATGTAAATATGGAAGAGAGAATGCAATCTGATGGTGCTATATATACCAATAACTACAAAACAAGCGACAAGCAACCTGATTGGACAGGCAAGGTTGTGTTGGATAAAGCTTTGTTAAAAGCACTTGTAGAAAAAGTTAAGTCTGGACAAGAAGCAGAAATGCGCGTGGCCTTGTGGGATAGGCGGTCAAAAAATGGAAACGATTACAAATATGCTCGCCTTGACATACCACAAAATCAATCTGAATCAGCAACTACACCCGTACCTGTACCTGTTGCTGCCCCAGTCAAACAAGCAGAGGAGTTAAGTGAAGATGACATCCCTTTCTGAAGGTGCTAAAAAACAACTAATAAAGGATGTGAATGCCAAAAGGTGTTCACATTCTATTGATCTGGAGATAATTGCTCGCACGATGGAGGACTTTATTTATCAATTTGAAGCTTCTAATTCGTATAATCATGAACTTTCTGTATCCATATATAAAAACTTTATATATCAAATTAACGATCAGATACAAAAAATGCTACCTCAAGATCACGAAGAAAAATACAAATATGATCCTAACGAATTACCTTTTTAATACTGTTAGATAATTTTTTTGGGGAAACAAATGAATAGTGTTAAAGCGATAATATGTAATGCTGAAAGCAAAGAATGTACTTATACAAAAATAGACCCATCTCTACATAATTTAAAGAAAATCTTAAACTGTAAATACATTGAGTCTCTCAGTTTGTTAAGTTATCCATATACAAATATTATTTGTGATGAAGAAGCTAGAATTAAGAATATAGATAAAAGATACTTTCAATTATATGATTGGGTATTTGTAAATGACGCAATAATTATAGGCAGTGAATCAGGTGAGTTTGTAGATGTACGAATGCAGCTTGATGAAGTTGAAGCTAACTTAATATGGCTTCCAGAAAGTTATAAAGAATAAACTGAGATAGGAGATATTAATGAAAGATATTGACTCAGAACCACCAGAGGGTTTTGTAAACATAGAAAAGGGTGATTTTTTTGAAGATAATCAAAAAGAAGCTATCAAGTTAGTGCTTGAAGATATGTTTGAATATCCTTACGGAGACTACAGTGATTTCACTTATATGGAGGAATTGCCCGATAATAATTCCGTATCTGATAAGGAACAGCATGATCATTTTAAATTGTTAGTTATGTCTTTATATAATCAAAATGGTGGCTCTAATAGAAATCAGCTCTTGGCACAGCTCGGAGAGATTTGGATTTCACACATTGATGGATGTATTTTGAGAATGGAACGTCAAACTGACGATAAGTTAGAAGAACTTTGGGAAGCAGAAATAGAAGAATCGTGCGACCCATACGAAGATTAAAGGGATATTTATGAGCAATTATCGTGGCAGGAAAGGCACTAGACAAAGACCCTATGATAAAGAAAAATTTGATAGCGAGTGGGATAGAATTTTTGGAAAACCAAAAGAGGTAGAAGATGATAGACACAGAAAATTGGATGCACAAGGTAAGAGAAATAGCACCACTAATTGAAAAATGCGAGTATCAGGTACTCAAGTTTGAAGCAGAGCATAAAAGGCTTATAGCTATGTTGAAATTAGAGGCTTTGGCTGATGGTATAAAAACAGACTCAGCGCAGAATACTTTTGCTGAAAGTAAAAAAGAATTATTTGATTCAAGAATTAAGATTGCTAGTTACAAAAGTGGATTAGTGGCACTAAAACTAGAACTCAAGGCTACAGAAATTGGGTTTGAACAATGGAGAACTGAGCAAGTTAATTTAAGAAAAGAGCAAGCTAGATATGGAGCGTAATATTACTGAACCTTTTTTAAAAAAATTGCTTAGTTTTTCTGAAGACAAAAGAAAAAAATTAGCATTAATTTTAATTGCATCTTGCATAAAAAGCCTGTCTGATCAGGAAATAAAACAAGTAGTTAAAGAACAGAAATGAAAGGTAAGACTCCGAATAAAGCAGAATTGAAGCACATGGATCGCGTATCCCAGATAGGCTGTATTGTCTGCAAAAATCAAAACAAATTCTTTAATCCTGCTGAGATACATCACATTCAGGGGAAAACTAAACCTAATGCACACTATAAAACGCTTCCGCTATGCTATGAGCATCATCGTATGGGTAGCGCAGTAGAGCCTATTAGTAGACATCCATACAAAGCTCGGTTTGAGAAAGCGTATGGAACTGAAGAAGAATTGTTACAAGAAGTAAACAGATTATTGCACACTCATGACTATGACGATT
>JGI24006J15134_10002518_pt1 | contig 10049 bp, 2 predicted proteins | sample LinPmetageLP53_FD_15134 | JGI IMG/M metagenome (IMG submission 15134) | reverse complement strand
CCCATACCTAACAAGTCTTGAGCCATAGTTCCAGACCAAAGTTGATCTTCACCTTTATAATTAAACGTATAAATTGGTATTCCAGATTCAGAAACTCCAGTTTTATTTATATTTTCTTTTAATCTAATATCACTTGCGGCTACCGCCAAGCCAGCTAAATCACCAACTGAACTACCAATACCTGACCACATAGCGTCTTTACCTGCTTGAACAGCGCCTGACGCTGTATTTAATCTATCCGCTGACATAGCCATTAACGTGTTTTCTCTATTAGTTTCAAGTTGTCTTTTTTGCTCTTCGCCTGACCGCCTTGTCATATCGGCTTTAAACGCGCCTTGTCTATCCATGGTTTGTAATTTACTAGCTTCTTGCATTGAAGCTCTTTGGTTAGCAGATTCTTGTTGACCTATAGAAGCCGACGCTTTTTGAGCTTGTTGAGAACCTTGGTTGGCCATAGCCTGCGCTAAACCAGCTACACCAGAAGATCCGGCAGCCCCTCTCATGCTGTCCATAACGTTAGCTCTTGTTTGGGCCCCCTGCTGAGCTTGGAACTGAGCTTGCTGCTGGTTAACAGTAGCGTCTTCCATAGTGTTTTGCATGTTTGCATATGGATTTGAAACATCACCGTATATGTTTTCAAATTTTTGATCTTCAAAACTCTTCAACCGAGCATCATAAGAACCTTGAGCTTTGGCTTCAGCGGCTTTTCTTTTACCACCCCAGTCATAAGCTCCTAAAGCCTGTACCGCTCCACCTATAAAGTGTAGTGGACTATTTTTTATATTTTTTGACATAATTTTTATTTATATGTTTATAATTACATTTATTACGCATTATTTACTACTTTCAATGAAATCTGCCGCAACGCTAAACATTTCTGCTTTTGTTTTAGAATTATTTCTAAGTTTAAGTAAAGAATAATAACCTAACAAACTACTTACATTAGCTTTGTTATCCTTGCTAAACATAATAAAATCAGATGTAGTTGGTGGACCATATTGTCCAGCTAGATTTGTTGGCATGTCACACGTTATTGAAGTTAATGTTACGGTTACTATAGGTCCTATCATAACAACGTTCTCCCTAGTTTCAGTAAAATGGGGAGTGGTTGTTGATTCGTGAAGTGGTCCATACGTCCAAACGGCATTTGGGATTACTTGTACCATACTTGTCCCTGGAACACCTACTGGAACCGTTGACACGTAATAAGCAATGTCACCAACTTGAACTGACTCATTTATATTGTGATTAAAAGTTAAAGTTACTAAAGGCATAAGTTATTATTTTACTGTTATAAAAATTGATTTTTGATCACTACTTTGCGCATCGTCACCATTTGGGTCGACTAGTATAAAATCAAGTCTATCTTTACCGGTAAAATTATGGTTTGGAGCGTACGTGTATACTTTACCCGTGAGTGATAAAGTTCCGTTTGACGGCTGTTTGTTTATGGTTACAGTTTGATTATCTTGAGTAAGATCAATGCTGTCTCGTGTAAAGTCAACACTGTTTGCTGTAGAGTTTTTACCAAAAGTTAAATATTGATCACGAATATTAGGTTTAAAAGTTACTAAATCATTTATATCTAAAGTAAAAGTTACATCTTCTTGACCGTATACAATTTCATCTATAGTTGTTGTTATTACAACACTTTTAGCCCCATTTTTATCACTTTTTATACTACCATTAATATTGGAAAAGTTACCATTTTCAAATTTAATCTCTGAACCATGTGGAAGTTGAACCGCTGGGGTAACATATAACAATTCACCTTCAGAGCAATCTTCAATCGTTAAAATATTTCCACTAACAACATAATCAAACGTTAAATCGGTGTTTTTAAGTATAATTTGAGAGTTTGCTAAAGTTATGCTTTTACCACAATCAACAGATTGTAATCGTGTGTAAAACTTTGCTCCAATAGAATTTTTACCCGTAACACGCATACCTTCAAAAATATCATTAGTGTTATCTATTTCAAATTTATTAGTAAAAATATCTGTTTCAGGACAATCATCACAAGGTTCTTTGTGTATATCTAAATCTATACTTTTTCTAATTGTTTTTGTTTTAGTTATACTAGCGTTAAAAAGCATATTCTCCTGTAAATCTCCTTGATAAATAGCAACATCACTTGCATTGTGCTCTGGTCTAGCTATAACTTTAATATTATTTGTCTCAGAAGTATCTAAATTATCATCTTTAATTATAAATCGTTTAATCACATTACTTTTTACGACCACTTCATTAAACGCGGGTATAGGATTTTTAACGTATAGATTTCTACTAGCGTGGGTTATTGTTGTAGTGTGTGTTTTAGAACTTACGCTTCCACTAAAAACACTGCTTATTGAAGCGCTGCCTCCCGCGGATCTAACGGTACTTGAACTGGAAAGAGTAGAAGAAATAACAGAGAAAGTAAACACCGCATCTTTGTATTGATATATTTTTATATTTACAGTTTCTGAAGTTGGCTTTGTACCAACACTAAGTTGATATTTTGTATCTGCTGCCGGTAACATTGTAAAATCATAAGTTTCTTTAGCCACTCCACTTGGCAAAGCTGGAATTGCATGGCTAAGATCAAACGTTCCTTTGCAGATTACATTTTTATACTTTTCTCTTAAAACGTCACAACCTGAACTATCTTTTAGTGAAAACGTAAACATAGGATTATTTACGCCTGTTATTTTAATTCTAAATGTATCACCGTTTTTGTGAAAAACCACTTTATTACCGCTAGTATCATCGTCCTTCATGTTGTTTAGTCCAATAAAAGGGCTTCTAGGCCACTTCGCAATACTTTTACCGCTAATCGTAACACTTGTAATTAGTTTTTCATCTCCAATCACGCCTCCGGATAAATAACCAGACAGTCCATCTTTATTATATTCTAAAAAGTCTGTTTGGTAGCCCATTTCCTGGTTCTTGTCTTGGGCTTCTAATTTTGTTTTATATAATGGATTGTTGTTTATGTAAGATATAGGGTTGCTAACACTTCGTATTTCAGCTAAACTCCCTGTTGTCGGTAGCACTTTTGGTATGTAGCAATTTAATGTTGAGGTCTTGGCGTTAAAAATAGAACTAGACGATTCAGTTAAATCTTTTTCGACTTTAACAATGTAAAAAGTATCCCACTTAAAATCATCTTGTTCACATTTAAAGCTATTACACAGCCATTTATCTCCAATTTTAGGACGCTTGTTTTCTATAAGATGTTTTTTAACCAAAACAGATTTCACTGATTTTAACGTGCCAAAACTATCTCTTTCACACCCAATATTACCATTTCCTAAGTCAATAGCATAAGAAGAACAAGGACAAGATACCGTGTTGTAAAACACAAGCGGAGCTACGTTGCTAGTTGTTTTATTTGCTTTTAAATCTGTCATTTCACTATCAGCCATTAAGCTTCCGTCTGGCATATAATGAAATCCAGGTGGAGCTACCGCGCGCGCCGCCGTTGTTCTATTAGATGAGCTTGACGATCGCGAGGAACTTGATGAGCTTGATGAACTTCCGTTGTGATATGACATAATTTATTTATTTATAATTTATTTATACTATATTGGACAACTACTAATACAACTTGCATAATTAACATATGTACCGCTTCCATCGCCTGGATCATAACATCCAATAACCGCGTCACAATTCCAAGTTGCTTGTGTTAAACAATTATTGTTATCTACAACGCCATTCACTGGGTTAGGAGTACCAGTTAAAGCTCTATTATAAACCTCTGTTAAGAACAATTTATCAGCACTAGATATGCCGGTTAACCTTCCGTCTCCAGGACCTGACGTATTACCAAAAAAGTTTCCATTACCCACAAACAAACTTGGGGATTCTATTCCAAAAGAAGGGGCGATGTGTAAATCATAATCATAATCACCAGCTGAGACATGTGCTCCTGATGCGTTAATAGAAGGATTACTTCCATTCATACCCGAGCCCGGAAGAGCGGCGCTGGTTGGCAAGATTGGAAATGGACTATTCACCCATTTATGTTCCATTCCAGGGAAACCACTTGAAGATTTACCTCTTACAGCTGGAGCTAATGAACCGCTATCCCTATTTCCTCCCCATTGAAAAGTACGTTGATCCCACCCGCTATTAGAAGTTTTGTCTTCTAGACCTGTATTAGGACCACCATTACCACTAGAAGTTAAATGGGCTGGGTCGTTAGATCCATATTTAAACTTTTCAACACCTCTGCAGGTGACTCTAAATTCTAAGTAAGCGTTATTACTTTCTGTATAAGCAAACCATTCTCCAATGAAATTTCTATTTGTAAAATTATCACCACCACTACCCCCATTTGCGTCAGCGGAAATACCATCAAGATGAGTAGCACTAATATTATTTATGTCCCACATAAAAGAGGAGGTTCCATTTAAATTCGTTGCCATATCTTCAGCTACTTCTAATGCTGTTCCAAAGTAAGAGTCGTAAGAAGAAGACGTGTAATTAACATTACTTATAGCTATACCTAATTCTCTTCTTTTATCAAAACCCGAGTGATCATTTTGAGTTTGAAACTTAGAAGTCCACCAGTCTGTGATTTGAATATTAAACATAGACGAGGGACCAGCGCAAATAATCGGAATAACAAATCTTATTGCATGCTCTGAGCTATACCGGCGGAAGGTTTGAAGGAATCTAGTTTCTTTATCATGCCACTCTCCCTTTGTTCTCATTTCCCAATCTAATGCTTGTGGACCACAACTACTTTCACAACTTTCTAGCGATAAATATTGTCCAGTACCAAGCCCTAAATCTACACATGTGTTAGGCGGTATGGTTTGACCAGCATAATTTCCACTAATTACACTTATTCCGTATGTATCACTACAAGTCCAAGTTGGTATTATACAACCATCATCCTCACAGTCATCTTTACTAGCGTATATCCCACTACCATCCCCTGGGTCTTCGCAAACCTGATTAATGCAATTGAAAGATGGTGGATGTACACATCCAGTTTGACAAGAAGCCAAATCTGGGTATTGACCGCTACCGTCTCCTGGATCTTGACAATAACCACCCGTGGACGTAAGCGTACAGTCAAAAGATAAATTACAACCTGATACTTCGCATCCTTCCCAGTATCCAGTTGGATTATAAGCCGACCATAGATTAGCCGCTATAGGTTGTGGATACATTTGCGGATTACTACTTGACGCTGGAGGATTAAAATTGCTTGCACCAGCGGCACTAGCTATAAAGTAATTTACAATTCCATTTGCTGGATCAACAAATGAAACTATTTTACCTGGATAATATAGATCTGTAGAGCTATAAACATTAGAACCTTGAATGCCCCATTGCTCAAAGTTATATACACACATTTGATCCATGTCTAAATTTGGAATACAACAATCAGAGCCATAACCTTCACAAGCGCTAAGTGTAGTGTATTGACCGTTACCCGTGTATGGATCAATACATCCTTCAGTTGGATCGCAATCATAAGATATTGGTGGGCGTGGGCACGCTGTATCACAGGCAGATTTTGTTGCGTATTGCCCTTGTCCTGTTCCTGGGTCTTGACAGTTTCCAGGACTAATACAATCCCAAGATTCTGGAAAACACCAAACATAACAATTTGCTTCCGAAGCGTATTGGCCTAAACCTGTACCTGGATCAATACAAGCACCGTTTACACAATCCCAAGTTTCTAGAGTGCTCAGGTAGTGGCAAGAACAATCATGAACGTTAGCGTTAGCGTCATAGTTAGTAGCGCCACCAACCCAACCGTTAGGCCTTTGTTGAATCACAAAAGGATCTGTAGTTACACCGTCATCCATACAGCCAATTATCACTGGCGCCGGTAATGGAATGCTTTGGCATGTATATGCGAGAGCCGCTCCTTCATCACAACACAAACTACTATTAACACAATCGCAATAAGTAGCGTACGCGCCGTGACCCGTGCCATCATCAGAACAAACTCCATTATAGCAATCATAACTTTGAGGAATTGGAGCGCATCCCGCGGCAACACAAGCAGGTTCGGTGGCAAACTGGCCACCTGGTCCGTTTAGTTGAACACATGAATTCTGAACACAGTCCCAAGTAGTTACAGGTGGACACGTTGGACACGTAACCGCATAAGCATTTCCAATACCTTGATACGAAAACTCTTGAGGATCTATATTTCCAGCTGTACCATCATTTAACCATTCTGTTTTTACACCTTTTATTTGACTAAACCATTTATCTTCTTTATCCCAAAATTCCATCTCACCTAATTCTTGAGCGTTAGATATCATTTCTTTAATGTACCAACCATCTTTAGGGAAATTATCATAATAATCAGGATTATTATTTACCTCTGGAGTTACTCTTGCTTGTGATCCTTCGTAATTCAACGTAGAAAAACTTTTTATAATACCTGGGACTTTGTTGAATAGTACATCAACAGAAGAATCAAACTGCGTATCATAAAAGTTATTTCTTGTTTCGTTGACGTGATGCTGGTACATGCTACCATTACTAAACGTATAGTAATTATTGTTTAAACTAACTCCATTTTCCTGTAAAAAGGATTTAAACGATACCCAACCTTTACTTTTTTCACTATAAGATATTGTTGTATCCTCGCGTTTACCACCACCAAGGCCTTTGATAGTTTGCCAAGATATATTATATTCATTTTTATTATCGTCAAAACTACCAATAATCCTAGAACTCCCGCCAATCTCCGAAAAAGAATCGGCAAAGTAATCATGCATTCCAGAGTCAGATATAGGTGTTAAACCGTCTTGTGATAATCTAATCACCGCGCCTCTACTTGTATCGGTAAAATATGATCTATAAGAATCTGAAGCAAATGATTCTGGATTTAAAGATATACCAAAATCTCCTACAAAAGGCTTTATTGATCCAAGAACTCTGTCTGTAGCTATTAAATTAGTGTTTCCGTCAGCATTGAACAAAGCGTCTTTATTTGCCAATACTTTTAAAACTCTATCTTCACAAAAAGCAACTAAGTCAGAGTCTCTAGCGTGCATTTTTTGAATACTACCGTATGTTGGGTTTACGTCTTTTGTAATTTTTTCTGCTTGGATAAATTGATTTAAATTATTTAAACCACTTGTAGAGTTGTATAATCCAGACCATATAAATCCATTCGTTCTTCTTTCTTCTAAATAAGGTTCTTCTATTGTAGTTGAAGCCTTGGGGCCATTATCTATGGTTATTTGGTTAAAATCATCTCTAATCCTATCAGACTCCACTCCATTACCAAAAGAATAACAATTAAACCATGGTAATTGAGTCTTATGACCATGAACATTAGAGCCTGAACCAGATATACCTACTAATTCAAACCAAGTTCCAGGGAATATAACGGGACCAACCGGATCAAAAATAGGTTCGTATGTGTTTGATCCAACCCTAGCCTGTGTAAAGCTTCCGTCAGCTCTCCGAAATCTTAAATAATCTCCAACTGATGGCAAGCTGTGAGTCCCATTGTTTCTGTCTAATACGTTAGGGAATGTTGGACTCAAACTAGGACTACCTAACATAACATAATTATCTTGAGTTGCAACAACCCTTATGTCCGCTGAAGCTGGTGTTGCTGCTGTTGCAATTAAGCGTGGGGTAAAGGTAGGATCTTGGCACGTAACATAAGAGTTTTTTATTGTTTCTTCATGAGCAGCTCCTACGAACTGCTCTATAGTTTCATTATTAAGATTTATAGGGTAAATTTGTCCAACCTCGTGATATATATCTAAGCCAACGTCTTCTTTAGGTTCTGTTTCCCAAATAGCAGGATTTGTACTTGAAAAATTATCAGGGTCAGCAGTAAATTGCTCTAAAATTTCAAAAGTAACAGTACCAGGAGCGTTAGATACTCGTGGCACTCCATTTGGATCGTTTATATTATTTGCATCCCATGATTTGTGAGTAGGTATTTTTGTTTGTGTTACTACCCCCGACCCATCAGGATCAAACTCGTATGAATTTGGATCAGTATATCCAGAAAACATACCATCTGGACGTATACCCGGAGCTGGAGTAGTTATAACAGTTCCAGAAAGTGCTCCCAATCCTGCTGGGTACACCGGGTCACCATCACTATTAACACTTGGCGAGTTGTTATATTTGAAATGAGGATCTAAGTTAGGGTCATTTGTTGGAAGATAATAGTGAGGACCTGTTTGCCCTAATCCATTTATGGAGGCGTCAGCATTTGGTATTAACGCTTTTGCGTGAATTGTAAATCTTCTACGTCTGTTTACCGCGCTATTAAAATCATGAGCAGCAGTTGGGAAGTAATGGTGTTGAGGCCAATGTCCTAAATCCACACTATATCCACCCCCTAAACTAAAATTTGCATCCCAAGATAATGCCCCTGAGTCGCTACGCCCGCCTTGCATAATAGAAGATTCCTGAAAATAAGAACCAGAAGCAATCGGATTATTAAGTACAACCCAATGTAGCCAGGGATTTGAGGCGGGATTGATGCCGAGGGGAGGGCTCCAATATTGGTTTTTTCTTAATGAAGTGTATGTTGCTATACCTCTTGACGCCCAATCATGGTACCATTGGCTTCGAGTCTTAATAATATTACCACTAGCACCACCTTCATACTTAATAATCCATTGATGATGGTTCTTAATTATATAGTCCGAAATAGCACCATAATTATATAAATACGTTCCTTTTTCTCCATCTAAATCATCTGTAGAATCTTTTGCTTTATTATCAGAATTATAAGTGCTATTTACAGGTATAGCGCTGGTGGACACTGTAACGTATAAAACTTGCCCCGGATCTTCTTTCCACCTCCAAATAGTTCCAGCGTTTCTAATTTTATTTATGAAATTTAGATCATCACTATGCCTCTGTTGTTGTAAATTCAAGTCAGCGTTAGTCGTTGGATTAGGTGCAGTTGAATCTGAGGTGTTTCCATTTAAACCAGCAAGAGAAAGATGTATTATATTAAGACCTGTTGTGTGATCTTGTATACCCAAACTAGGTGATACGTGTCCGCCATCGGCAGCAGGTGCAGCGTTTATTGGATAATCCGGTTTATGATTTTGACCTAACCACTCACTAGGGCTAGGGTTTGCAACTTGGTTGGTGCCCGGATAATTTATAGGTCCATAAGTATGAATAGGTTCGACTTGAAGTGATTTGGCTTTATGACTAGACTGTTTTTTGAAATCGTAGTACGCGTAAGCTAAACCAAACATGTTGTAATTGGTGTTTGAAAAAGTATTAATGTCAGCCGCGTTTCTATGCCAATCAGTGGTATCTTTCTTTTTGCTGCCATGTGCTTTTTTAAATGGTCTAAAAGCTTCTACTTTGTCTATAAACCATCCTGAAGAACCAGATGATGTAGCGCCGTCCGGAGATCTACCGGCTTTTTCCCAAAATTTAAGGCCGTTTGCATGAGTTCCCGCACTCATAGTTCCCGGAGTAGCCCACATTGATTTATTATCTTTATCAATAGAAATTCCAAACTCCGGATGTCCCGTGGTGCTACCTGTTCCATATCCATCCCATTTAAAAGTACCAGGATCTATAGTTTCATAAGGTGCAATATATTGAACCTGAAGTGACATAGTTGATATTAGTCCCTCGTCTATTGGCTTTACCATGTGAAGACGTTTGATCAACGTATTATCTTTTAATATTTTTACAAAAAATCTTCCTTCAAACTCAGCTTTATCTTCTGGTATTTTTTTAACAACTTGTATTTCACAACCTCTATTTCTATTCATGTGACTATTATCAGGAGACGTGTGTGACATATCATCTCCAAATTGCTTGCCACTTAACATCACATACACATTCGTTGTTGAGTCATATGTTATTTGTTTTAATCTATAATAATTACTTACACCCAGCACTGACTTTACTCTAAAGAAAACTTGAGAAATATCTTGCTTCATTAAATTATCACCCCACCCAGCGTCATCAAAGATAGCTTTTGCTACAGTCACTTTAAATCCACCTACTAGTGGAAAACCACCATCATTAGTGGCTCCAAAAGGAATTGTTAGCGGAGTGGTTGATCCATCAAAATCACCGTT
>JGI24006J15134_10002517_pt1 | contig 10049 bp, 9 predicted proteins | sample LinPmetageLP53_FD_15134 | JGI IMG/M metagenome (IMG submission 15134) | reverse complement strand
GAATTCTCACCAACCGCACGAACCATCTGAAGCGGAACGTATGGGCAGTAGAAGAAACCAGCGTCGTAAGGCGAAGTGCCCTTATAACCAACAACATAGTACTGCGAAGCAGCTACGTTAGCTGAATATGGATCAACATAGACCTTGTAACGACCATTCATAACACCAGCAAATGTGGTGGTTGTGTCGTCAACATTTAGGTTGTTTGCAAGAGCAGGAGTGTAATCAAGAACACCTGCCATCTGAAGTGCCGAAGCAACATCAGCGGAACAGATGACCATGTTACCCTTGCCACGACGAGTCTGTTGACCAATCGCATTGGCATCACGCTCAATAGCAAACATCAAACCCTTGAACTTCTCAACTGACCAACGACCATTTGAGTCGGTGTCCAGATCAAAGATACCAGCAGTTGTTGTGTTAACCTGGGCACCCTTAACAGCGGTGACATACAGTGAACGAACAACTTCACGGTTGATTTCAGCAAGAATTTCAGAACTAAGAATGTTAGCAAGCTCTGTCTCGGCGTCCAAACCATGAATTGCCTTCAAGTCTTGTGCCAACTCCATTGTGTACTCGGCCTTCAAGGCACGGGATACAGCAGTAACAGTTGACTTCTCAATCGAGAAAGCCATCTGACCAAAAGAGTTGGCGCCACTGTCACCCAACGCCTCAGCCTGAGCAGTTGTCATACCAGTAGCACTTACATAAGTACCAGCAGAAGGACTGTCGTTCAGAACAGCAGGGTTAGTTTCAGTTGAACCAACATCGCCACCACCAATAGTACCGGCGGCGTTTTGGTTAGAAGCACCAGCTTTGCCAGGAAGTGACTCGTCCATAAGAGCCTCGGCACCGTCTTGCGACAGGAACGAAGAACGCATGGCAAAGATCAAACCCGTTGGGCCCGTCATTGGCTGCACACCACATACGTCATACGCAATAAGGTTAGGCATTGCACGACGAACCAATGAGATCAAAATTGGGTCCCATGTATTCATCTGCCCGCCGCCACTGGCGTTGACTGGTGCTGTCTCTTGGAGATAGGAAGCGTCTTCACGCATTGCTTTTTCTTGGTTTTCCAAGATGAGGGTAGTAACTGCCCGCTTGTAAGAATCCTCAATCCTTGGGAGATCGGGGTGTTCTAGGACTGGCTGCCACTTTTCTTGTAGATGTTCTGTTTGAAACATTTGTTTCTCCTTTTAATTTACATCCGTTAATATAATGTTTTATGCACTCGCCTTTTGATTACGACTGATGGCCGACATATACGTTTTCATGGAATCTGTCGTATCAACGTCCTGTGCGGTGCTACCATCTTCATCATCAATAGCTTTATCACTATGGGTGTGAGATTTTGGAAAATAGCTTTCTTTCAGTGTATTAAGTTTTACACGAAAAGAATCCTCATCCCCAAAATCAACATCCTGAGTAAGTGATTTAAACTTTTCAATTTCGGTATCGGCCAAATCCTCAGATACTTCGGAAATGACCTGTTCACGAACTAGAGTTGAATTAGAAGATGTAAGGTCAACACTCTTTTGAATTGACTCGTTCAACTTCTTTTCTAGCTCGGAAATCTTCTCTGACTGAGCTTCCAGAACGTCATACTTCTCGTCTGGAACGTCAATATAATGGTCTTCAAACAACTGTTTCAATCCAGAAATAAAGTCTTCTGCAATTTCACCCTTCAAACCACGTTCGATTGCCAACTCGTTTTCTTTAGTCCATTCCTCAACAACATAATTGAGATATGTATCTACCTTCTCTGTAACCTCTTCCTTGAAAGACTCCATCTCGGCATCTTTCTCAGATTTAGTGTCTTCCTCAATACGCACGATCTCCGAACGAATCTTAGATTTAACAGCAGCCTCAAAGATTGTTGCTGCCTTGTCCTTAAACTCTTCTGAAAGGTCTTCCCCCTCAACAAGCGCATCAACAGCTTCTTTAACATTGATAGACTTGATTTTCTCTTCGATCTCTGCCTTCTGATCTTCGAGTTTCTTCAACTCTTCTTCAGTTGCAGCATTATCAGCTTCAGCAAGTTTAGAAGAATGAGTGGCCAACATCTCTTCAATGTCTGCCTTCTTCATTTTGCCAATCTGCTCTAGAGCCTGAGCTTTAGTCATTTTTTTATTCTCCTTTAGCTCCTCGCCGTCATGGTCGATTTCATCGCCCGCAGCAAGTTTCTGAGGAGTATCTGATTTACCAGCACTCTTCTGTTGAGCATCGCCACTAATTTGTTTTGCAGATTTTGTAGCAACATCTGTTGGTGAAGACTTTGCATCAGGGTCTACTACAGCAGCACCCCCGTCTTTTGCTTTCTCGCCTTCAACTTTTTCAGCCTTATCAACCCCAGCCACGCCAGGTTTTGGGTCTTTGGCATTGGAGACACTATCTCCAGCATTATCTGAACCCAAGCCAAGGTCTGCGGCCTTGCCTAAAGGTTTCTCTGAGGCTTCTTCAAGTTCTGCAAGAACCTCTGCCTCAAGTTCTTCAATTGTTTGTTCTAAATCGGACATAGGTTTGTCTCCTTACCTTGTGTTATTATATTTATAAATTATAATTTCTTGAGGAATTTAGCAAATTCCAAAGCCTCAATTTTTGCATTCCTTTGACGCTTTTTAACATCAAACTTCTGCCTTAACTCAACAAGTTCCGCTTCTACTAACGCTCCATTGTCCCAAACCCATTCTTTACCTTCCATAATACCTTCTACGAAAGCATTTGGTGCAGAAGGGTCTGCAACAATATCAGCAGCGGTTGCGAGATAAAAATCATCTCTCACATAATTAGCACCATTTTTTTGGTTCAAACTACCCATGCCTCTAGAAGAAACACCCAATTTGCCACCTTCATCAATGATATTTTTAACGATCTCACCCATTGGGGTTCCCATAATTTTTGCTTCACCAATAAAATTCTTACCGTCTGGATATAATTCTGTAACCATATGAGATACTCTCTCAAGGTTAACGGTTGGGCCATCAGGATGGCCTAACTCTCCATAAGCACGATTTTCTTTGATAAATTTCTTATTGTATCTGGAAACTTCTTTTTGAAGAACTTCCATAGGATATACCCGGCCATTGCGGTTTTTAATATCTGCTTGCAGAAAAATACCCTTAATTTTATAGTTTTTACCACCACCCTCTTTAGCTTCGGTGATGTACTGTACTTCTTCTACAGCTTCTGAAAATAATTTTACGGTGTTCATATCATTTTTCCTAACTGATATTATCGAAACCAGATACTTTTTTCATTTTTAAAATAATAGTACCTGTGCAAGCGCCGTCATTTTCAATATAGATGTCACCAGTAACACCACTACCAGCGTTATTTGGAAGTGAGGGTAAAGACTGGCCACCACCATTGTATGTACCATTACCATTTAGTGTAAGTGCAGTTACATTTGATGTAGCGTCCCATTCAATCTCTGTTACTGAACTAACAGTCCACTGACAAGCAACGATTGATACTCTAGGATCGGTAGCTGCACCAGCAATTTCAGAAACATCTACTACCTTTAATGCGGTTCCGTTTGTTCCTGTAATCGTGTGCTTTGTGATAATTTCAAAGTCCGAATCAACTATTGTCTGTGTTGCAATGGCCATTATCCACTCCTAAATTGATAACATTTCTTTTTCAAAATAATTCATCAGGTCTTTTTCCGCCACCTTAAATTTTTTTGAAACATCTTTTATAGTTTTCTCAAAAGTATTTAGGAAATCTGAAGGTTTAGAATCCATAATGTTGAAAATTTGGTCAACAGCGTCCTTCATCTTCGGAGACAATTTCTTATACTGCCGAGATTTTCTATGTTCATCCTTTTCAATAACGGTTGAACTATATACTTCTTCAAGTGTCAGCATCAGTTTCCTCTGGACTAACATTATTTACAAAAGTTTTTGAATAATCTTTTCTTTTAACTTCAAGAGCATCGCCAACTTTTGTAGAAATAGAACTTTTAAAAGCAGCTTCTGCTTCTATGTTACTTCCTGATATAATCGAATCTACAAATTCTCTACTCATTGTTTATTTCCTTTCTTCGCATTATCTTTTTCATCTTTATCATCTTCTAAACCCAATTCCTTATTGACACGATCAGTAGGGTCCATATAAGGATCAACAGGATTGCCTTCTGAATCAGATGGGTATCTTTGAATACCATCTCCTCCATCTGGAACAACAATTCCACCATCCATTGGGTCTTTTTCAACTTCTTTCTTAATTTGGTCACGCATCTCTTGAATTTCTGCATCAGTCATGCGTAATACTTTCTTCAGCACATATTCTTTACTAAAGAATGTTCCAATATAAGCTTCAACTGTCTGCAATTGATTAAGTCTATTCTCCAAAAGTTCTGCATCTTTAAGTTCTGCAAAATGACCGTCTGCAAGATAATCATATTGAATATGTTCTTGTATTTCAGGCCAATCTTCTGGAGCAATAATACCTTTTAGTAAGAGTTGTGTTTTAAGAATGTCCGTAAACAGTGGAGAAAATTTCTTACGAATTCGTTGTACAAACTTTGTAAACTTTAATTCATCCCTTGTTATTTCTGTTGAACGACCAATACTAAAACCACCTTCAGCTTCCATACGAGAACTTGGGACATTCAATGAACGATACAATTTTGTACGGAAATATTGAATATCATCAATCTCTCCAAGATTAGAACCGCCTGGCAAAGTAGTAATTTCTGTACCTCTACCACCTTCTCTTCGTGGGAGCCAAAAATCTTCTAGCATACTCATATGATTTCGGTCATCACGAATTTCACCAGTATTTGCATCATACACAAGTTTATTGCGATAACGATTCATTACATCTTTGAGATATTGCTCTGCTTTAATCTTTGGAAGATTGCCTACATCAATATAAAAGATGCGCCGCTCTGGAGCTCTTGAAATACGATAGATAACAAGCGCATCTTCAATCATACGCAATTGATTGACAGGCTTGATTGCTTTGTGTAGATAAGAAAGTACTCGACCACTATTACCATCAATCAAACCAGAAGGAACATAGGTAATAGAATCTTTAGATATCTTTAGACCTTGGCCAACCATACCCATAGAAGACGGAGATATTCCTTTTTCATTATATATAAAATACTCCTCAACCTTTTCAGTCATTGCGATTCCAGTTTTAGAATCAACACCTTTCTTAACTTCTCTGACCTTTTTGATTTTCATCGAATCAATATATCTTAATTCTGTAATTCCTTTTCTTGGATTTTTAGAATCAATAATTTTATGATAATAGATTCTACCATCTACATACCACCGCCGAAAAACATCATGGCCTTTTTGCTCAAAGTTTAAAAGACGTAAAACTTCATCAAATTCTACTCTAATTTTTCTTTTAATTGTATCTGGATAAGGTAAACGATCTAAAGATATTGCGACTGCTTGATCATTTTGATTAGCAACAATACCTTCATTTACGATATCTTCAACGGCTGTATCACACTCTGCCTGTTGAGCAATATCACGATATCTCCGAATTAAATCTAAATCGGTTCGTTCTCTACCATCTGTGTCTAGGACTTGTCCAAAAAAACCACCACCAGCAACATCAATGGTGCCGTCATCAGGACTTGGGGTGGAGAATGTATTTTCCCCACCCGAATCCTTAGCTGATCGTTGTATACTGAATCCAAAAAGTTCGGCCATAATAACTCCTACTGTGTTATACTATTTAGTAGGTTCAAATTAGAAGTTAACCCCAGAAGCTTCAAAGTGTTGATATCTCCAAGTTACTTCAAAAGTTTCAATAGCATCAGAAGCTTCATTAGTAAGTTCAATTGCACTAATTGTTGTAGGCCAAGCACTTCTAAAGATATAACTCTTTAGAATTGTATCATCACGATCCAAATGTTCTACAGTTAGATCAGTCTGATAATCAGCTGGTGCAATAACTCCTGTACCCTCAGCAAGATCATTAATACCATTAGACCATCGTTCCATTGCATTACGGATCATGAAATCTGTATCATTCATAAATGTAGTTGACCAAGTTTCCTCAAAACTCCTATCTCCAGCAATATAAATTTGCCGTCCACGGAAAGGAACTGCAATTTCTGCCAAAGTTTGAGCAGGAAGATTTGATGCAGTTACAAGAAAAGAAGCTCTACGAACATCAAGTCCGATTGCAATGCCTGGAGGCGAAGTAACCGTTACCCGATATTGATTTGCCCGTGCGCCACCACCAATTAAGTTAGCTTTAAAGTCATCTATTGCAGCCATGATTAACCTCCTACCTCACTAAACGATACACCAGTTCTCACTGCTACAAAGTTTAGTGTAATGAAGTTAATCGATCTAGCGGGTTTAATGTAGATGTCTCCAATAAACTCGTTTCTATCAATAACCTCACCTGTGTTATTTGTGCTGTCACATACAACCTTAAAGTCAGAGATACCGCGGCGGCCTTGAACATCTCTCAAGAAAGGTTCTACCAGATTACGGAATTGAGCTCTTGTAAATTCATCGTTGAACTCAAAGAGCATAAACTTAGCAGCAGTTGCGATTGCCTTTTCTAGAACCAAGAACAACCTACGCACGTTAATCCTATCAAACGCGCTGGGTTTTGCAAGAGAAGTCTTATCACCAAAAAGAACCACGCCTTGGCCTGGGAAGTTGACAACAGGATTAACCCGTGCTTGATAAAGAATATCTCTATCTGCCTTTTTAGGATTTAGGGACAATTTAATTGCACCCCGTACATTACCCCGATTATAACCAGCAGGAGAGAACCAAGGATCAGCAACAGCATCTGTATTTGCACAAAGACCAGCAGTATCACCGTTCATTGGAACATAGCGATATACATCATTGTACTTATCATACATGTACTTGTATGTACTGTCAAAAACCATGTAAGATGATGCAGGGCAAAGATCAAATGCTGTCTTTACATTATTGACTGCCCTAGCAGATGTTGCTGCAGAACTTGCAACACCAACTGTCGCAGAACGATATGGAGAAACAAATCCCACACAATCTTTTCTAGAGTCAACAAGAGCTGTAATCATTGTTACATGAGTGTCTTGAGTAGCAGCTGTATCACCAGCACCACCGCCTTTACCACCAACTACAAGATTAATGTCATGAGTCTCTGTGTCTGCAAACTTATCATATGCAAGTTCCAGTTCACCAGCAGTGACAGCATGATCAGTTGTTCCTCCGGTAAGAGAATCAATTGTAATTGGTATAACTGAAGTGTAAGTAGTAGTTGTATCTGTACCCCAGTTTGAACCAGCAGAAATATGATCTGTCCAGTAGATGAAATTTGATTCTCTGAAAATTACGTCTGCATAGTAATTACTATTACCCTGAGCAGTTCTAGCAACTGAACTTTTTGACATACTTGCAAAGGTTTCTATAACACTAGAACCTCTCTGACCAGCAACATCAGCATCGTATCCAGTGATATCACCTGTTGTGTCATAAACAACAACATGCATTTCATCACCAGAACCACGAGCATTATCTGTAGCCCACTGAGAAGTGCCAGGTGCATTTGCAAACAAATCGTGATATTTCCACTTACGTCTGATGTATGAGTTGTCTGGAATAGTATTTTGTAGACCAGCACCGTTTGGATCATCTTTTAGACGAATTGTTAAAGTGTCACTTGAGATTGAAACAACATCATATTCGTTAAATTCATCAACTGGAACTGTACCAGATGAATCGGAGAAGAATGAAATTAAATCACCTACGTTAAATGCGTTGCCAGACAAGTCTGCGTCATCAACTTCAAGTGTTGTTGCACCGGCAGCATCTTCTCCAACAGTCAAGTTGGAGCCAGATAATACTTGTTCAAATGAAGTTGCAGTCGCACAAATTTGAACACCAATTGAGTTGCCCCAAGTACCAGCAGTACGGGCAGTCCACTCACCATGAGAACCTTGTCCTGTGGAGAAGGATGCCTCATAATGATCTTCATCACGAATGAGAATACCACTATTCGCACCAGCGTTTAAAACTGCTGATTCACAGCGAACAACTTTAATATGATTAGAATATTGCAAGAAATTTGAAGCAGAAAACCAACTTTCAAACTGATTACTTGTAGAACTTGGTTTACCAAAAATTTCAACCAACTCTTCTTCTGAACTGATTGATGTTACAGAACTTACTGGACCTTTTTCAAATGCCCCAGCAACTGCACCAATCGTAGTATTGACTGATGGAATTACATTCGTAAGATCAATCTCTCTGACATGTACGCCAGGTGAAACTAAAAAACTCATATCGTTACTCCTCTATTATAAGAGTGTTATTACAATTATATTTATAAAAAACCAATTTGCAAAAACTCTTTTTTATAAGTGTTATAACATATAAATAATTTCATGGTAAATGCACATTATGAAAAATATAAAGACACTATCAAAAAGGTAGCTCGTAGAAATTATCGTAAAAGAATTGTTTTACTAAATGAATTTTTAGCAAACAAAGCTTGTAAACATTGTGGAGAGAGTGAAACTGTATGTCTCAAATTCCATCCTCATGATTCAGAAATACGAAAATTGACAAAGAGAGTTGGCATCAGTAATAAAAGTCGTAAAGAAATATTTTATCTTGTGGACAACTCAATTATACTATGTTCAAATTGTTGGATTAAAATAGATAATGATCTAATTGAATTTATTTAGTCCTTTACCAATTTGAACCATAATCTCTTACTACAGGATTCCATCTGGTTCCATATTCATCTACCACTTCACCAATATTTTCATCTTCTAAACCTGTAACAACAAACCCAAATGGCGCCATATCCTGTTCTAGAGCGTCCTGTTGTTCTCTCATCATGGTCTGTCGTACATCCATATCAGTCAACTCTTTAAAATAAGTTTGATCACTGGTCCATGCAAATATGAATAAACAAGCAACTAAATCATCTGTGCAACCTTCATCAGCCTCAAAAGATTGTCCCTTAACAATAAATGTAGATAACTCACTAATAATATCTAAATCTTCTATTATTAATTTGTTGTCTTCTATTAATTGTTTAAGATTAGAACAACCAATTCTTTTTACAGCTTTGGTTGTCCTTACACCCAATTGAGCTCGTCCACCAGAAAATCCTCCACCAAGAATTTGTCCTGCTCGACCCCTCATAGAAGCCATAATAAGGTTGTCATATTCTAAATCAAATTGCATAGTAGATGCAACTTGTTCACCAATATCATTAACCTCAATCAATACAAATGCTTGATTATACGCACGAGCAATATCATGGATTTTAGTAGGAAACAATAACGGTTTAATTTCGTTATCTCTATATTTTGCAACAATTCTATACGGCATTTGTGATACATCAAATACTATAAATGCAGAATAATCATTTTTAGTTCCACGGGAAACATCAGCAGTCAATACATAAGTATGTCCTGCTTGTGGTTTTTCATATACATCTAAACCAGCATTAGATTGTATAGGGTTTATATACGCCATTGTTTTTAATTTTTGTGATGATATTAAGGTATCAATAGACCCAAGAAATTCACACTCAAATTCTGTATTGAACTGTGATACTGAAGTATTTTTGATTGTTTCTTCTTTCCATTCTTCATCACGGCCTGGAATTTCACTCCAATGTACTTCAATAGGAATATATGTGTTTCTTTGATTCTCTGCATCTGTCCACAACTTATAAAACATGTTCATACCGTGTGGAGTGGAAACAATCATTACTTTAGTTTTCTTACCAGAACTGATTGTTGGATACACTGAACTAAAGAACTGTTCTGCAACATTTGATGGGACGTATGCAAATTCATCCAAAAAGATAATATTGTAAGACCCACCACGAACAGCACTTGCAGAAGTAGAAGATGCCAATATTTTACTACCGTTTTCTAATTCTAAGCTCCCCTTGTTCCATGTCATTACTCCTTGTTGCAACCACTTGGGTAAATTTTCATATGCAAGTTGTAATCGACCAAGTAAATCTCTGGCAGTAGCGGCCTTATTAGCAAGAATTGCCACGTTCACAGATGAATTAAACAAAACAAAGTGCAGCAAGTACGAAATGAT
>JGI24006J15134_10002516_pt1 | contig 10049 bp, 16 predicted proteins | sample LinPmetageLP53_FD_15134 | JGI IMG/M metagenome (IMG submission 15134) | reverse complement strand
CCCCCCTTACAATTTCGTCCAATTACCGAACATTAGAACATTACTTACTTATCAAATACTTACGAACCCACCTGTTAGAACAATATGGAACATTACAGAACAAAACGTTACCTACTATTACCTAACACCATATGACGCTACTTGACACGTATGGTATAATAGATATATGAATGGGAGCTATAAGCGTCTCCCACGACAATAACTTACGGAGAATTTGTGTAATGACACAAGAATTGCAAGACACAGTATCGGCATTGGAAGCGCGGGTAGCAAAGCTATCTAGCCAGCTAGAGGCTACCGCACATTACCGCAAGGCAGACTTGGCCCACGCAATCCAAGCAGTCGAGTATCGCTCACAGAAGATACGCGAGATAGTCGAGACTGCCACTATCGCACTGACGCGCAAACGATTCAATGTAGTTGAGGCACAGTTATCGTATATCAACGATGGCCTAGAGAAGATCAGCAAGAAATTGAAGGTGTAACTACACATGATTATACACGGAAACATGAACTGCGATTTATCCGGTAGGAAGAAACGCAGACTCACCAAAAGGTCTTACCAAGTCAGAGCCGACAAACCTCTGGCTAGGCAGGAGCTACCCGCAGCATACAGGGTAGACACGTATCCATCACACGTTAGTACGAAGGCACAATCAACGCCCAAGGTTGAGCGGCCATCGAGTGAAGGCTACACAATCGCGCCCGCGTACAACAAAGGCGCATATCAGGTTATCCCGAAAGATGACATTCAACACATTGGCAAATAGGAGATAGAGAATGACAAAAGAAGTATACAGAGGCGGAAAGCGTAATCAGTTCAATGCCGAAACGGACTACGCAATCAACGTCGAGTTAGAGAAAGACCTTGCTGTATGGGGGGTCGAGTTAGACGGTGAGTTACTAAAAACGCCACTAAAGACTTACAGAGAAGCCCGTAAACAGGCGCATAGAGTCGCGCAGGGTTTCGATGATTGGTTTGGAATTAGAGTGGTTAAGAAAGGAACTTATGAAGTAGACGAACGGTTCAAAGGTATGACTTCGCAAGAAGTCTGGGATGAACTAAATGAAAACCAAAATGGAGATAAAGAATGAGTGTAAATACACAAGGAAACACGACAAACAACTATCCGAGCTTTTCGGATACAGACTTAACGCAGAGCATTAAGATCCCCGATGCGTACGTGCCATCGATTCAATCGAGTATGGCGCAAGTATCGCTACATTGTGGCGAACCTAAACTCACAGTGAGAGACCTTAAGGCTAAGGCACAAGTTCAAGACATTAATAATGTCACCTCAAGCTCAGTTAAGAGCGACAGTTACCTTAAGAGATTATTGGTAGGGTTCCAGCCACTAGACAAGGTGTTGTTCCTCAAGGGCCGAGCTAGAAACACGCACTATCGATTAGCTTGCCCTTGGTCAAAACGGGGCGGGTTCGTAATCCCATCAGAAGACCTTAACGAATACGTTGCGACAATAAGTGATTTTAAACAACAGCAGCAAGACTGTCTTCATGGGCCATTCGCGGCAGGGTACGACGATGCGGTTATCAGAGATCAGGCGTTGCGCGGTGGGCTGTTCAACCCGAACGACTACCCACCAAGGGATGAGATGATATCCAAGTTCTATATCGATTTCGAGATAGATGTGATCGACGATAACTTCATAACGAGAATAGCTCAAGAGGGTGTGGACGTAGCGACTAGTTACATAGATGCCCAACAGCGCGAGCGGTTCGACAGGTTTACGAGAGGTGTGTGGGAAGAAGCGCACAAGCACATAAGTAAATTGGCTAAAGACCTAGACTTTTCGGGGGGATACAAGAACAACCCTGATAGAAATAGATTTAACAACTCAGCAGTTGAACACGTAGAGCGAATGATACAGGTGCTTGACAGGTTCAACTTTGATAAGAACGCCGAGATGGCGACGGCCCATGAGAAGTTACGCAAGGCGATAACCGAACGTGGGGTAAACGCAGATATGCTCAAGCACAACGAAGGTGTACGAGCAGAAACCAAACAGGCACTGAACGACGTACTAAGTTCTTTGCCATCACTAGACATTTAAGGAGATCGAGAAGATGCAATCATATAAAGCACAATACGCACTAGGGTTCCGACAGGTAATGGACGCGGTAGAACACATTGGGCCAAGTAGAACGATTCTACTGGAAGGTCATATGGGTATCGGTAAGTCCTCAATGCTACCGGCATTAGGTAAGAGACTACCCAATCACTTACTTTGTTACTTCGATTGTACGACTAAGGATCTGGGGGACATTATGATCCCGAACGTACAGATGATCGATGGTGAGGGTAAGTTCATACGCTACCTGACTAATGAGGAATTGGGCGCACACAGTAATGAGCCAATCATCCTAATGCTGGATGAGATCGGTAAGTGTAACCGAGCGGTTCAATCGGCACTGCGTCGAGTGATGCTCGAAAGAAAGATCGGTACGTATACGCTACATCCCGAAAGCATTGTGTTCGCTACAACTAACCTTGGGGCAGAAAATGTAGGCGACTTGATGGAAGCGCACAAGCGTAATGCGATTACGACAATACAGGTACGCAAGCCGACATGGGAAGAGTGGATCGTTGACTTCGCTGTCCCTAATAAGTTACACGAGTCGGTATTGGGATTCGTTAAGGAGTTCCCGCAAGTCTTTCAATCTTTCGAGGAAGTAAAAGACCCATCCGATAACCCGTACATCTTTCATCCGAGAGAAGAACGTGAAGCGTTTTGTACACCAAGGTCTTTACACGCAGCGTCCGACATACTGACGAAACAAGACGTATTGGATGGCGATACAATCTTCAGTCTATTGATCGGTACGATAGGTGCGAGAGGGGCAGCAGATCTGAATACCTTTGTACAGATGGCGGGGCAGTTGCCATCACTGGAGTCAATCAAAACAGATCCTAATGGTGCGAAGGTACCGGACAGCGCACCGGCAGTTTGTATGGTTGTGTTTAAGGTCTTAGGAGCTATGACCAGAGAGTTGATTGATCCTTGGATGGCTTATGTAGATCGGTTAGACACAGAGGCACAGGCGATGTTTGCCCAGAGTGCGAGCAGTAAGGACTATCCCGAACACCACATGGTGATGACTAATAAGAAGTTCACTGAATGGTGTATCAAGAATAGCTACTTAACAACAGCAGATCAGAAATAGGAGAAATGATGAGCAAGCAAATCGAAAGACTTATAAAGAAGCATCCAGAAATTTTTAACGATGTTTCCTATGAGGGTAATGGTGAGCGAGGGGATGGCACTTGGCTGTATCTTCAACCTAGTTGGCGTTACGAAGGTGCTGGACACATCCACGAGTATACGATCAAGGAGGTTCTTGATTGTGCCAAGGATGTTTATCAGAGCAAAGAGGATTGGATCGAAGAGAACCCTAATGACCTTAGAACTATCGCGGAAATACGAGCCGGTAAATACGACAAAAAGGAGATCAAAAAATGAGTGTAGATACACAAGCAATGGAGTTGAAAGTCGAATTGACCCACGCGTTTGGGTGTACTCACATACGCCCCGACTGCGAGAAGTCTAAGATATTCGCAAGGATAGCAGGGACTACTAAGGGTGATAGACCTACCCTTACACAGGATGTTGTGGATGACCTTAAGTTATTAGGGTACACCATAACAGTTACCAACAACGTGACGGAATTATAGGAGAATTAGATGTTTGGACAATTAACAGCAGAGCAACGGCTAATGAAAGCCGCAGTAAAGATCATAGCAGAACCAATGTATCTGCCAATGACAGGTATATTTATGATCGGTAGTAGAGAAGTCGATCCCGATATACCGACAGCGTGTACTAACGGGCGTGATGAGCGATATGGTACGGAGATGATCGAAGCGATTAGTGATGCGAATCTACGGTATGTAGTTATCCACGAGGGCAAGCACAAAGTGTATCGGCACCTTAAAATCTGGAGGGGTTTGTACGAGAAGGATAAAAAGGTCGCAAACATGGCGTGTGATTACGTAATTAATCTTGAGATCGAGGATGAGACCAAGGCGATTATGGAGCGTAAGCGCAAGGAGGGTAAGGCCAATTGGGACAAGCCCTTTGCCGAAAGGCACACAGGAAAATACGAAGCTCTAGTCGATGAGAAGTTTCGAGGTATGAACGCCAAGCAAGTATTCGATATCTTGTATCAGGAAAACGATGACGACGGCAACGGTGGTCAAGGTGGTCAGGGTGGGGAAGAAGGAGAAGGCGAAGGTGATCCGGGTACCGGGCAAGGTGGCGATGGTTGTGGTGAGGACTTACCACAAGAAGGACAACCCGACGACGGCGGTACTACAGGTTCACAAAACACAGCAGTAGGTTTCGATGACCACGATTGGGACGGCGCGAACGATCTGTCTGATGAAGAGAAGAAAGACTTGGAGAAGGCCATTGATACGGCGGTGCGTCAGGGATGTATGGCGGCGAGTAAATCAGGTGCGGGTGGCGCAGTGACTGCACTTGAGGCGTTACTCAAACCACAGATTAACTGGCTCGATGTGATGCGTGACTTCATGGTTACTACTTGTCGGGGGAATGATATGTCTACATACAAAACCCCTAACCGCAGATATATCGGGGCAGGGTACTACTTCCCTAGTGGAATATCCGAAACGGTGGATGTCCTATGTGTGGAGATAGATATGTCGGGTTCGATTGGTATTGAGGAAGCGCGGCGACAACTATCCGAAGTGGTGGATATTGCCAAGATGGTTAAGCCGAAAGAGTTACACGTTTTGTATTGGGATACACAAGTAGCTCGCGCAGAGAAGTACACCTTGGAGGATCTCGACGATGTGGTTAAGAAGACACAGCCCACAGGTGGGGGTGGTACAGATGTTACGTGTGTACCGAAGTATCTTGAGGAACATAAGATCAAACCCAACGCGAGTATCGTGTTCACCGATGGATACGTATACGAGTGGGGGACTTGGGATCATCCAGTACTGTGGTGCATCGTGGATAACGAGGGGGCTACGCCCGATAACGGTAAGGTCTTACACGTAAGTAGTGGAGATATCTAATTTTTACAACAGGGCTGTCGGTCATAACACGCCGAACGCAAACACAATGTAATTACACAAGGAATAATGATGGATATACACGGTGAATATTTAAATACTTTTGAGCAAGTGGAGGCTAGGTACAACAGTATAAAGCCAATGATAAGTAAGAACCATACCAAGGAGCAAGACATACGCCCCTTGGGGGAGCGTCGGAAGAAGCACGAACGCATCAAGAAGTTAAGTGACTCTTGCTACGCACTTATGGACGGTTACAACTATGGCGATGACGTGTTCAAAACTTGGAAATTCCCTGACGGTTTTGGTATGGGAATAGCACATACATTGAAAGAGATTTATGCGCTTGCTCCTATCACTTGGGAGCGTGTCATAGGTAGCAATGCGGAGGGGGAGTCTGTTACGAACGAAGTACTTAAGATCCGTAACGGTACGGGGGATCAAGCCCACTACGCTAGGTATAAGTTCCTAGAGAACTACTTGCCTTGGCAGGTGTCTTTCTCAGTAGCCTCGGGCAGGCAGTTCATTAGCTTTTGGAATACCAAGAACACAAGATCAAAGGCGTTCTTACCTAAAAGCGATTACGCGGGGGCAACGCTTTGGGATTATTGGGTGGAGGCCAAGGATTGGAAAAATAGGCTGGCTAAACGGCATACGAGAGAGGATGACGAGCATTACATTATGCTAGTACGCCAAGAAGGTGAACAAAGATTCTCGCATACTGGCAAGCAATTCACTCCCCCGAAACGGCGCAGCAAAGTGGACGTGGAGGCCAAGGCAGAATTGAAACCTTGGATCGATAACTTCTGGGATTGGGCTTGCGCGTTGGGTACGGTCTTACCAACAGATGACTTTGATTACGTACATACACAAAAACAAATACTGTATGCCCACTACGTGGTTTACACCAAACCGTATGGGTATGGAGCTTGTGACTACAATGGACAGGAAGTTAAAAGGGTCTTAAAGAGTGTATCGGAAGGCGGTTCGGAATCACCAGAGGGGTTGGCGTTACTCGTATGTTTCTTGTCAGAGACAGAGATTAAACAGGCTACCTCCCCAGAAGACCTTAAGACATTCCGCACTAAGTTCAACCAATTTATCAATCGGTCATGTGGCTTGGTTGATAACTGGATAGAACCCACCATACAGTCTAACAATTTTTCATCCACCTACAACAAAGGAAAATAACATGGCATTACCATATACCAATGTAAAGGTCAGTGACTTGACCGAAGGGCAAAAAGAATATGTCCTACCTGACAATGACGACAGAGAAAACGTTATGCCAATGGAGCTAAGGAAATTTGGACGTTACCTACTACAAAAGATGCCCATGCTTAAAGTAACGCAAAGGGCTGCTAACACAAAGCTATGGGTCTATCACCCAGATGAAACGTATATGCGTGGGTATATTGCCTACGGAGACTTTCGTGAGAATCCTAAAGAGAGGCTTGATACGTATTGGGTCTACTCTCGCTGCATATCGAACAACCGCTATCACGGTGGGGATGAATACTTCATGCGTAACAGTAAGAAGTTAGACAAAGCGTTGCAAATAGCTAGAACAAATCTTAGTCCTTGGAGCATAGAGGAGGCTGCGGAACTAACATGGGATGACATGAGGAGTGCCCGAAGAAAAGAGCAGAGTAGGTTAGGAGATGAATCTCTTTCATTGATTAGTCCTTACTTGAACAATGCCTACGACACGCAGATCCCTAAGTACAAAACGGTGTTGAATGAATTAGATAATCTGGTTCAACAGATGAAGCATTTCAATCTGCCTTATAAGTTCGTTGACTCAGGGCTTCAAAAAGACTTGAGTAATTATTTCGCGCTTACCAAGAAAAACAATTCGATATTGAATAGGTCGGACTACACGATGAGCATGGTGTGGATCGAGGAGAGACAGGCAAAAACGTGTGAAGTTAAAGGGGAGGAGCTTTGGGGCTATCGAGGTGCTAATGCTGGAGCCAAGACGTACCCTTTGGATGGTATACCAGAAGACCTTATGGGGAAGATGGCAGTCCTTCAAACAGTAGATGTTAATACGTACATACCTGATATTGGTGTACGGACATCTGACGAGGTGTTCTATGTCTACAGATGAGGTGCATACTACACTGAGTAAGTCCTTACCATCAAACAGAACTATGTACTTGGTGGTACAGTCTTCTGATACAGGACAATACGAAATAACGTGTATTGGCATAGATTGTGTTGACTCAGATGTTCAGGGGTTGTATGATTCTTTTGATATGTTGCCTGAATGGGTGAGGGGCAAGGTGGCAGTACTTATGTTGTTAGAGCCTTGTAATCTTGATAGTCATCCAACAAGAGATCCACAGATAGAAGGAGTGGGGTCTAGGTTCACTAAGAGAGATGAAGAAGGGGGGACAGATAGTTTCTGGATATTCCCCGAGGGTACGTTAATTAGTTAGTGTGGTAAAAAGTCGGGGGAGTGATAGCCTCCGACTATTTCCTTCTTAACGCGTTGTCCCCTAGGCAAATAGCGTTAAGTTTAAATAACGGGTGCAATGAAGTGCTTCCACACGCCTCTGAATATTGAGGTTAATCGAGCCAATTGCACCAGCTATCACATTTTTATAACACTAAAGATTTGTGTAATTACACAAATTTTGAAACCAGTTTCTGCAGGGGGTCATATGGCAAAGGTAATAATTGAATTAGAGGAAGAAGACTTTACGAAGTTGCTTTCCACGCTAACGGAAATAAAAGATACGTTATCTCGCGTCGAGGAATTTTTAAAAATTAATCACTCTGTAGCTAATGACTCCTGAAGCCAAAGTTAAGAAAGTTGTAGTCAATCAGCTTCGCATCCTCGGTGCTTACTACTTTTATCCAGTGACAGGCGGATATGGGCGTAGCGGTGTGCCAGACATAGTGGGGTGCTACAAAGGCAAGTTCTTTGGCATCGAGTGTAAGGCTGGTAGGAACACGCCTACACCACTGCAACAAATAAACTTAGATGATATCGAAAAGCAAAAAGGCATAGCGTTAATCGTTAACGAAAAGAATATGCACAGTGTCCAAGATTTAATTACAGGGGATACAGATGAAGAAGACCAGTAAGTACGAAAAGATAGTGGCAGTACTGAACAGATTTCCGAAGAAGTCTAACAAAGAGATAGCGGCGCGGGTTGGCGTGTCTGCCTCTTACGTGTACAAAGTAAAAAGTGCGTGCGGTGATGTAACAACGGGCAACAATAATGTTGCTGTTGGTCACGTTGCTCCCAGTACCGGGTTGAGTTGGGAGTCTCCTGATAAGACCTTATCAGATGGTAGCACCGCGTCTTACTACGAGCTGCCGAGTAATGCAGAGGAACTACAGGACTTGATCTCCTATCGGGATATGAACGCCCAGATTGGTGAGGTATTCAGATCATGCTATCGGTACGGCATCGCTTCGCACAGCGACAAACTTAGGGATGCTAAGAAGATTAAGTTTTATATAGACGCAGAAATCAAACGACTAGAGAAAGGAAACTTTCTAAACTAAAAAAGCGCGGCATAGCCGCTAAGGAAGATAGAATGAGTAACGTAATACAACTTGAAGAGATGCAACAGTCAATTTTGACCACGCGCATCAAGGGGATCTCTGCTTTGATCGAACACAAGTGGAGTGAGAAAGCAATAAAGATGATGGAAGACAAACACGCAGGGGTGAAAGTCAAAAACCGAGAAGCCAGAGACCCCGAACAAGAGTTTAGAGATGCTGCTTATGTTTGTGAGGATGGACGCTTTGGGTTTCCAGCAGGGGGACTGAAAAGGTGTTTTATCAATGCTGCTCACAAAGACATTGGACTCGAAAAGACTTTACTTAGAAAGTCTCTGTTCATACTCCCCGATGACACGGTTAACAATCTGTGTGCCTTTGAATCAGAAGACCCTCTGATGCGGCAAGACATAGTTAGGGTAGGCATGGGTTCTACTGATCTACGTTATCGCCCTGAGTTTCGTAACTGGTCGATGATTGTTCGGATGGAGTTTGATTCTCAATCTCTTACTCAGAACACCATATTAAATCTAATCCAAAGAGCCGGTTTCGGTGTTGGACTAGGTGAGATGCGTCCAGAAAAGGGTGGAGAGTATGGTCGGTTCGAGGTTGACAGGGAATTCAAGCATGAGATTCAACTGAAAGAATCTTTCATAGACTTTGAATCGGAAGCGGCAGCATGAAACCTGCTTACACCGAAGTTAAATGGAGAAAGGGGTCTTTTTTCAAGGCAGATGCGAAAGCTGCTCTAAAAGAAATAGAGGCTCTGAATAAATGCCACGGGGGTTATGCCCCCGATGGTTCTTTAGTAGAACACGCTCGCAGCCCAAAGTCTGTTTTGCATAACGACTTTGAATGGGATGACTCAGTGGCTGGTAACAAGTACCGATTGAACACAGAGAAAAAAATCAAGCGATCCTTGGTGGTGGTCACTGATGGTCTTAATAATGGTCAGTCAGAGCCTACTGAAATTCGTTTGTTTCAACGAGCAAAGATTGAGTGCGGCGGCAAGCCCCAAAGAATCTGGCTTAACACGTTTGATATGTTGAAAGATCCTGAAGGCAGACAACAGTTAGTTGATAACGCAAAGAAGGAGCTAGAGGCATTCACACATAAATACAAAGCCTTGTCTGAGTTATCGGATGTCTTGGAACCAATCAGTTTGTTTCTTAAAAAATAAATTGGCTTGGTCTGGATGCGGTTTGGTTTGGCAGGCATGGTCCGTTTGGGTTTGTAAAGTTTTGGTGGGTTTGGTTTGGGTTTGGCAGGTGTGGTAAGGCGAGTTCCGGTACGTTGGGTTCGGTTGCGGTTAGGTAAGGTAAGGCAGGTCAGGTGCGTTGCGGTATGGTGAGGTCTGACTAGGTCGGTTCAGTTAAGGTGTGGTATGACGAGGTTTGGCAGGTGCGGTGCGGTGCGGCAAGTTACGTCATGTTCAGATGGGTTCGGGCGAGGTACGTTAGGGTTTGGCAGGTATGG
>JGI24006J15134_10002509_pt1 | contig 10072 bp, 12 predicted proteins | sample LinPmetageLP53_FD_15134 | JGI IMG/M metagenome (IMG submission 15134) | reverse complement strand
TATTATCATTAATAAATGCGGTCAAGTCGAGACCGTTCATAATTTTAAGTTTTGGAGTTAATCCCTATGTGGATTGATAATGATTTTCCGAAGCTTCTTGGTGCTGAGCTTTACCGCCCTCATCCTGCCTACATCATTGAGATGGCTATCGAACCGGTAGTTGTCCATGATTTCAGTAAGCAGCCCGGTCAAACTGTCCAATTGGACCGTTACCGTTTTTGGGGTAAGCCAGGTACTAAGGAGTCCCGCGAACGTACTGCAGACCAAACCCTTGGCTCTAGNTCAGCTCGCAACATCGTGAAGGATAAGGTACTAGTTACCTTGAGGGAATACACAGGCCCCGCCGATACCCGCGATTCTTCCCAACCCTCCACCTTCAAGGTGGCACGTGAAACACTGATCACTGCACAGCGTCTTTTGCTTGACACTGGCAACCTGAATGTGTTCCACCAATCCATCGGTAGCTTGACGCTGCTCGATGACTATCGCCGCTGGCGCGATCGCGTTTTCGCAAACGAACTGCTGAAAGCCGAAGCCAACGGACAAGCTGATAAAGAACAAGGCGGCTACTACATCCCTGGTGGAAAAGCCAAGGGTGGATCAGGTGGCACCCTGGGTGTTACTTACGCCGAAGGCGAATCTGCCAAGTTTGATGTCACCACTGACCTTCTCGAAGTCGTTAAGGACATGCGTAAGCGTAATGTTCCTACCTTCGCTGATGGTTACTACCGCTGTATCGTTGACCCCACGGCAATGATGCATCTTCGTCAGAACTCTGACTTCCGTGAAATTGCGCGTTACCCAGGTACGGGCATGGTTAATCCCATGCAACCGAACATGGCACCCAACGCTAACTTCTACCAAGGAATGGGTCCTGCCTACGGTCAAGCCGGCTTCGTTGCTGGTCAACCCGTTATGCCTACTGGCTTCCTCTTTGAGGGTGTCCGTTGGTTCGAGTCCACCAACCTGCCCGAGACTTCTTACAACCTCGTGGTTACCGATAATGCCGCTGGCGCTGCTGACTACAATGCAGCTCAGTTGATCTTCTTCGGTCCTCAAGCTGTAGGCGTGGGTATTGGTGGTAACAACGCTCAAATCTTGTTGAATAACAATGATGACTTCTCACGATTCATCATCATGATTTGGAGCTTGTTCGCCGGTTTTGAAGTACTTAATAAGGACTTCATCACGGTTGGTTACTCTTTCGTATATTAAGGAGCTAACTAACTATGTCTACTATTTTTCCCGGTAACTATGTTGCATCATTGAACGCTTATCGCGGTCAAGGTGTATTCGCACTCCCAGGCGTTGAGTTCTATCAAGCCGTTGGTGTTGCCATTCTTTCAGAAGATGTCGCAGGATCTGGTGCCTTGAGCCTAGAAATCCTGAGTCCTGATCTCCGTCAAGATGACAAGCCTCGTTTGGACAAGCCATTTGTTGTACCAGCTGGTGCCACTGTTTATCGCACTGCAATCAGCGCGGTTAACGTTGAAACCTCAGGTTCCAACACTGTGGCCGTTGATGGTTTGACCACTGCTGGAATGGAAGCCTCACTGGCTGCCTCTGGTGGTACGTTCCCATCCGCTGGTGTGAGTACTGTATTCGACGGTTTCGCAACCGTGTCTACAGAAGGATCTGATGCAGTCGTGACGGCTGCCTATACAGATGGTCTGTCGATTGTTAATGTCGATGATCAAGCATGCGTGTTGGTTGAAATTTGCTACTTCCTTGATGGAAGTGCACCTTCTACTGATGACGTGCATCTGCCATACAAAACTGAAGCTGGTCAGGGTTACTGATCCTCAGTTTGATTTAAAAGGACGCTTCTTCGGAGGCGTCTTTTTTTATGTCTATAATTGATAAGAGTAGAAGTTATCAAAATGTCCTCAAACCTATTTCAAGATACAAAGACTGGCAAACTCGTTGAGTTTATTAGTAAGCACGACAAAGAATACGCAATGGTGCGTGATGCTGGTGGTGCTATTAGCTATGTGAGTTTAGAACAACTCGTCCCTTACAGCAAAGAGAAAGGGCGTTTAGCAAAAGTGGAAGCACCACAGATTGCACCTGAGCCAGAAGAGCAAGCCCCTGCATCAGTAGTTCCAGCAGAGGACTACCGTCTCAATCTGAATACAGCTACAGCAGATGTGATTCAGAAACGGCTTCCTGGTGTTGGATATGCAACTGCTAAGAAAATTGTTGAGTTCCGTATGTCACTGAGTGGCGAACGTTTTAACAACCTGAAGCAACTAGAGAACATCCCTAGGGTGAACTGGGAGCAGTTAATTGAAGAAGATTTAATCTTCATTAGTTAAAATAGTATTATTGAACGTATCAACAAATGGAAAATCAAGCAACGCTACAGTCTCTCTTGATGCGTCAAGCAATTCTTGATGAAGAGAATCGATTGCAACCAGAACAAGGTGCTGCACTAGGTGCAACAGCTGGTGCTGTACTTGGTACTTTGACAGGAGTTCCTATTCACATGAAGGGTAGGCACGACATGTCAAGACAGGATTCAAAGAATCCAGTAATGGTGGAGCGTGGTGGTATTGAAGGGCAGATGTACCGAAAGGACATGATGCACAACAAGGCGAGACCCGGTGCTCGCATGGCAGGTGGTCTCGTAGGAGCATTAGCTGGTGGAGCACTTGGTGCTGGCACAGCTGAATTAGTTAAACGGGAGTCACCATCTGCTCGTTTGATTGCGAAGATTCAAACGCAGAACGGTAGGCTCACACCACAGGATGAGCAAATCATGGAAGGAATAATTACTAACTTACTAAGTAACCCATCGCAGTACCGTAATGCAGCTTGATGAAAATGCTAAATCACAAATCAGATATCACTTAGGATTCAACGCAGGTGCACAGATCCCTGCTGGTGATAGAGCACGATTAGAAGAAGCTATGTCACTAGTGCCAGATGAGCACTGGTATAACGAGATTTACTATCACATCAAACGTTGTAACAACGCTTGGAAGAAGAGTGCTGCTATCCCAGATGACATCTTTGATTCGACGGGAGACGGAATCCTCAACCCATCCAGGCAAGAAGTAATTGCTGGTGACGTTCAACGTACGATCAGCACATCAGACCCACTTAAGAGTGATGATATTTTCCGTGAGATCTACCTTCGCGAGGTGGATAGATTGGCTGAGACTTTGTATGTGCCTAACTATCGTCGTCCTGAGGTACGTCGTTATGCCTTTGAACGTTCAGGTGCTGAGTTTATTATGGCCGTCCCTGGACCTGCAGATACCGGAGTCGCCGGCAGAATGGGGCTCAACACTGCGTGGCGATAAGTGTAGAATAGGTTTAGGATTAACTGAAACATAGCCATGCACTCTGTACAAGGGGGTACTCAAAAAGTAACCTTCAACAAAGAAGACTCACGTGAATACGAGTCGCTACGTCGTCAAGCTCAAGCTCAAGCTGATGGCAATCCCTATGTGAGTGGGATAGGAATGGATGTCAAAAATACACGATCTTCTGTGTACGGCAACCCTAACGTTATGCCTGAGCAATTAATTGAAGGCGCTGCTAGTAACTTCCAAGCAGGAGATACTCCTGGCAACTCACCAATGAATGATAGGTTGAATCAAACAGGTAGTGTCGATGGCAGCGTGTCTGCTACGAATAGCCCACAAGAAGACCCACAATCATTTCAGTCAGATGCATTGACTGAACGCTTAGAACTAATGCGTCGTGGCGGTCAGAAAATGGGACTTAATAATCACGAAGACACTTACGGAGTCTGATACCAATGTCTAAATCTAAAGAAGATAACGCACGCATGCTTGACCCACAGAGGTTTCAAGTAGCCAAGAGTATGGCAGTCATGCCTGGTGGACCGATGAATAACAATCCGATGAATGTAACGTCGGTTGATTCAAGCGGAGGAAGCATGAGTGGAGTCAATATGTTCCCTTATGGCGATAGCGGAATGGAAGGTGCCCCTCAACTAGGGACTAACTCTGTGTTCCCAGTTCAGCCATCGGGTCTAGCTCAGAATGCTGTCTATGGAGTTGGTAAAAACAGCCAAGCTCCTTATGGGATGCAGCAGCAACCTAATTCACAAGATGCTGACTTATTCGAGTCTGGACGACTAGGTAATGATGCAAAAACACGTGGATTGTTCGCATCACCTATGGGCATCCTTGGACAACAGTCTCAGCCTGCCCCAGGAGGCTCTGTACCGAGCCCACAGCAGAGTCCTGGCACAATCCCCCTCCAAGGCGTTCCAAGCGCTGAACAGATGACTGGAGGCATGAACATGCGCTCCGGCAAACGCTCCTGATAGGTAAATAAAAATGGCAACAACTGCAACAAACAAACAACCACTTCTAATTGATAGGATCTTCCACTATGTGGTTGATACCAACAACACGACGACAGCCACTTTAGGAGTGACTGGATCTAACACAGCAGCCCTGCTTGTGAATGCAATTTCAAGCGACGGTGCAATTGTCGAAGAAATCTATTCGATTGCTCGTGGTGGTCCTGACGCCACTGCTGAGAAGATCAACCTGTACTTGAGTACTACTGATGATTACCTTCGTCCAGGCGAAGGAAAGATTGTTGGTCAGTTCATATCTGGAACAGCAGAAGCAGAAGTCACCCGCTGGACTAATGCTCCAAAGATTCTGGCACCAGTACCTCTGGTATCGGATGGTGCTGTTACTACCCCAACAGGAGAAGCTGTACAGCTCCGTGCTTTGTATGTACCCAAGGGTTATGCACTATGGGCAGCACGTCAGTCCACAGTCGTACTAGCTGATGGACCCTACGTTGGATGCCAGGGTGGTTGGTATTAATCAATGCCTAAGAAACAGAATGGCTTTGGTAATCCAAAGTCATTTGCTTTTAAAGGAGTTGAAGCCAAGCTTGATAAAGGTAAGGTAAAGGGAGCTGCTGGGTTTTATCCTAGTGATCGAAGGTTTGGTTCTACAGTCAATCGAACAATTATTGAAAAATATAATCTTGACAGTGATTGGACACGCTGGAGACGAGGGTACGAATACTACAACCAAGGTGCTTATCTAGAGTTTGGTAATCTTCAAACCTTGCTGTATCAGGGAACAGACGATGAGACCCCTGTGCAATTCACAGGACAACGCTTTGCGACTAAGAACGCAGATAGCAACACACACTACTCAGTCAAAAGAGAAGTACTTAGAAGTGTTCCTTTAGGGTCAGTAACAGAAGTCTTAAATAATAGAGACCTCTACCCAGAGAATTATGCTTCACGTGAAATCTGGGCACGAGTAGAAGCATCGGTTGGTATCGAATCAACACCACAACTCCTACGCAGATGTATTGGAGAAAGGGTGACTGATGGATTCTCATCAGCAAACATAACTAATGTAATGACAACACAGTTGTTACCTGCCGTGTATCGGGGTAAGACTGCCAGTCAGGCACAAGCAAAAATCTTCCTAACATTTCCTCTTAAGGACCTAGGTGACATTGATCCTCAGTCGTTAATCAACGAAGTTGTGATCATGGAGCAGCTGAATGTCGAGAGAACAATCACCAGTAAGGATACGTTCATCGACGCAGACTACTTTTTTGGTGTTCAGGTAAAAGATCAGGTAGGTACAAAAATAAAAATTGTTGATGATGATGGAACGAACCTCCCACCATCCCTGCTTGAAATCTCTAGTCTTCCAACGATAGTTCAGAGCAGTGGCACAGCCGACATTGAATCTACCTTTGTCTTCAACAAAGATGATTATCAAAGGTTCTATCGGAATGAGTATCTTACGGCAGAAAGAGTTGAAGCAGAAGTTGACACAATTAGCTACTCTGTACTGCCCTTTAAAATTCTTGCAATAGGTATATCAGGCAAAAACGTTGTCATTGAGTCTGTCCCATTCTTAAGTTCAGCACAACTATTTGCTCGCACACCAGTGGGCTTCCTAGTGTTTAATGATAAAAGCTTTACAACAATAGAAGAAGATTCCTATAAAGGAGTGTACTACCACAAACTTGGTCCACCTGATGAGAAAAGGTGGGAGAGATTAAATACAGATATTGATCCATGGATGGACGAAGTGTTTACAACATTCCTTCCAATTAAATTTGCTAATACCTATGCGTGTAGTTGTCCTGATTATTTACATGCAATCTTGAGAATGCCTGAGACATCAAGCTTTGGGCAAAAGATTAATAGACAAAGAAGAGCACCTGCTCCATCAGCACAAAGCAACAGTTCATTTGAACAGATAGGTTTTGCACAAATTGCAGGAAAGGCAGCAAGCTGGGAAACACTTGACTACAAAACAAGTCATCGTATGTGTAAGCACACAATCGCATCTCACTTTGCAGATAGAATTAAAGTTGAAGAACCTAAAAGTTATCCAACGTTAGAGGCTAGAGAAAGCTTTGAAGAGAAACTAGCAGAGGACATTAAAGAAGTATCTGATGAGTTTTCACAACAACTAAGAAGATCCGAGATAACAGCAATTGAAATTATTGCAGTACTTGCAACATCACTCAACCTAAGTGAAGTAGAGATTGCTAATCTACTGCTGAACCAATACACTTAAACGATAAAATAAAGACACGTGTTAATTAAAATGTAAAATGACAACAACAGTTCCTGGCAATTTAATAGCACTGTCTGACTCGTATAAGGGAATCGTTAACGCCTTTAATATAATTAGGCAGCAACAGGGGTTAGCTTATAAGACATACGATGCGAGCTTTGCTGGCATTGTGGAAGCAGTGCGAGATCTCTCAATCCTAGGTAATGCTGACTGGGGCGAACTGCCACCAGGTTGGACAATTGATATAGAGACAGGAGAAGGTTCCTTTCAATTCCCTCCGAAGAATGGTTCACTATGGTTTGATGAAAGGCAAGGACGTCTTTTCACCTATGTAGATGATGGATATTATCAAGCAAATGGTAACGATGGTTTAGCTTTCGTTGGAGAGTCACCGCCTCCTGAAGAAGTAGTTGGTGGTCAGTGGTATAACCCAGTGACAAAGGGGCTGTACATCTGGGACGGTGCAGTCTGGAACCTAATTGACATGGCAGGTACTCTGACAACAGAGGACATGCATCTCAATAGCATCACAACCTTGTTAGCTGGAGCAGTAGGTCAAAGTTTAATTACCCCCTACAGCGTTGGAGAATCAGCAGCAACACAAGGAAGTTACAACCGCTGGGTTGCTCGAAGCTTGAAGAGTATAGAAGAAGCTGTTAATGCAAACACAAGTGAACTTACGGTACACCCTGGTATAGAAGCGCCATCATCAGCTGTTGAAGGAGACCTGTGGTTTGACACAGCAGATTTGAATCTGTATGTCTATTACATCGACAACGATAGTGCACAGTGGATTCCTGCTTTCAACACGTTGAATGACAACGCTGATTTTGTAGCACTGTCNGCTGCTTTAGAGACTTTAACTACTATCAACNCTGCAGAGCACNCTGCGATTAACAATCGGATTGATACGATTCCGTTGGGTGACTATGCTTTAAGCACAGAGCTAACTGCCGCACAATCCACACTACAGAGCAACATCGAAACTCTGGAAGCTGAGGTTGGAGACCTTAGTCGGTTTGCGACTGGTTCTCAATTACAGGATGTTATTGCGAATAACAATACAAGGTTCGAAGCAATCGAAGCTTCTGAGCCTGACTTAAGTAACTTCCTAACATCAACAGAAATTAATGCTGCGTTAGTTGCTGTAAGTGATGCAGCTACCGCTAATGCACAAACGTCTCAAGATTACACTGACGCTAAAGCTAGTGAAGTCACAGCACTGATTCCAGACATTAGTGGCAAGGCTAATGCTATAGACCTGCAGGCGTTCATTACAACTGCACAGCAGAACTACTTCCCAAGACTGGGAGGCACACTGAATGGCACATTCGGTATGAGGAAAGATGACATTTCCCTGCCATCATTTGACTTCTCAAATGCTCATTACTATGGCAACAAAGTATTTAAATTTAAAACAAATTCACTGTCAGAACAGTATGTAGAGTTTGGCACCAACACTAAGCCTTGGGAATATGCATGGCAGTTTGGAGCTAACGAAGATTTCTGCTGGAAGCACAACGATGCTGGAAAAGTATTCAGCATTAGTGAGCAAGGACCAGCTTGTGAAAAACTAACAATTGGATCGTTCGGTGGCAATACACCCGGCGGTCGAACTATTTCAAATAGCATTGAGGTTGGCGAACGATTACGTACGTATGAGAACGCCTTTAAAGCTATCCAACAAGCAGCCTATTATTCTACTGACTTTGAGACATTTAAGTCTAGACTAATAGAAGCAGTAGCATCAATTTAACTTAAGGTATAAGCAATGGAGTTTCAATTTCCAGCGAGCCCTGAATCAGGGGATAGCGTACTAAATCCCAGCACTGGAGTTCACTATGTATGGACTGCACCTCCAGGTCAGTGGAGGGTTAAAAATATTGCAAGAGCTAATGTTTCTGTGTACGAGGGTACTACTGCGCCTCCACCAGAAGCTAACTATTCACTTTGGTTCAATACCCTTACAAACACTCTGCTTTACTACTATTGTCCACCAGATGAAAACTGTCAATGGGTATCAACAGCGTTCAATGAAGACAATGAAGATGCATTCTTGGACAAAATCCAGACACTATCCGATGCTATAATTGAGTTGCACACGAAGGTAAATGTACTAGAAAATACATCCTTCATCCTTATGGAATAACGACAATGGCCTCAAACAAGCTATCTGCCCTATCAGCAGTTAGTGGTCCATTAACCTCAGACAGTCTTGTTTATATTGCCGACACCCAGGATAGCGGATCTTCATACGCAAGTAAGAAGATTACAGTAGCTAGTCTCCTGAGTGACGTTGCAGGAACAACTGATCTAGGAACATTTAATGGTTCCACAATTGATAACAACCAATCTATTAAAGCAGCTCTTCAGGCACTAGAAACCGCCTTGGAAGCTGAGACCACCGCTCGTGGTACCGCAATCAGCAACCTGGTTGATGGTGCTCCTGGTCTGCTTGATACCCTCAACGAGCTAGCCGCAGCAATTAACGATGACGAGAACTTCGTCACTACAATCACCAACCTGATTGACGCTAACGAGACACACATCGATAACGTCGCAGTTCTGACTGGTGTTGCTAAAGACGCAGCAAACCTTGGTACCTTCAGTGGTTCCACGATTGCCGACAGCAGCACACTGAAAGCTGCTATTCAACTTCTGGAAACAGCTGTTGAAACCAAAGCAACAAGCGCAGTCGTCACTGAAATCGACGGTAACGTTGATGATCTGATCAGCTTGAGTGGTGTTGCTGAACAGCAGACTGGACTTGGAACCTTCACCGGCTCCACCATCTCTGACGGCGCAAACATCAAAGATGCCCTGCAAGATCTGGAGACTGCTGCTGAAGCTGCTGCCGCAGGTTCTGCTGTTGCTGACCGCACCAAGACTGAGACTGGCGATGCCAACACTCAGCACTATCTAACCTTCGTTGCCGACGACAACAGCACCGCAACTGCTGAGACTGTTTACACCGATGGCGGGATTAAGTACAACCCATCCAACAACCTGCTTACCGTCTCTGGNATTATNAGTGCGCAGTATTTGACACTTGATGGTGTCAACCTGAATTCGACTGCTACTGAACTGAACGTTCTTGACGGCATTACAGCTACGACCGCTGAACTCAACATCCTTGACGGTGTTACTTCAACTGCAGCTGAACTCAGCATCCTTGATGGTGTAACTGCTACAGCCGCTGAAATCAACATCCTCGATGGCGTCACCGCTACTGCTGTTGAACTGAACTATGTGGACGGCGTGACCTCCAACGTTCAGACTCAGATCGATACCAAGTGTGCAACCGGAGCTAACGTCAACACCTTGGTTGGTACCACCTCTGCTCAGACCGTGCCTGTTGATGGCAACGGCGATGACAACTACCTGTTCTTGGTAGTCAACAAAGCTACCGGCACTCTGACCGCAGTTGATAAGACCTTCCTCGAAGCTGAAGGTTGATAACAAATGCCTGAAAGACGTTTCCTACTTTGGTTACTCACAGGCATCTTTCTTTTTCAAGCCTG
>JGI24006J15134_10002508_pt1 | contig 10074 bp, 9 predicted proteins | sample LinPmetageLP53_FD_15134 | JGI IMG/M metagenome (IMG submission 15134) | reverse complement strand
CAACTCCTACAAATGCTGCATTACCACTTGAGTTATCACCTTGTACAGCTTTATTTGTTCTATTTGTAGTTCCTTGTACTGCATTTAATGCATAACCAACACCTATAATTGCTGCTAACGTAGCTGCTTTAGGTCTTAGTAATTTGAACTGTGGATGATCTTCAGAAGGTATAAATGTACCTGTAGATCTTCCCCATATGTCACCATACATTCTTGTTTCATAAGCATTTAAAAATGGTTTAGTAAACATAAGGTCTGGTGAATGAAAAGTAAAGACATCATCAGTATGACCTTTAAGAGGTTTATAATCTTGTATACTTTCTGTGAAACTATCACTACACCCACTTGTTCTGTTATCATTACCTGCATCTTCTCCATCATGAAAATATATATCATCTTGTAGTGAGTTGTATGGATAGTTAGGATATAAACCTTGTGTATTACTTGTATTTAATATATTTTGTCCATCGGGTATATTATATTTACGCATGTTTTTAAACATACCCTTAGCTAAAATAGATCTTGCACCTTGTCTAGATCCTCTTAGTATTTCATATCCTACAACATTAGGTATGAATGTACCATCATTAAATCTTGGTTTACTTATATTAGTAAATTCTACCCCTAGTACATTAATAAGTTCAGAATTTAATGTGCTTATTTGTAAAGCAGAAGTTGTAGTTTCATCAGGCATTTTATGATGTCTAATAAACTCACCACATAAATCTGCTCCAGGGTTTCCTTCATTTGACCAAGTATGTTCACTTGCATTCCAAATATCTGGTCTATTGCTAGGATATTTTTCTGTTGATTCCCAATAAGCCATTTCTCCTCTAGCAACAATAACTGATCCATCTGGTTGTATTTCTGCTGGTACTGTTCCACCTGTAGCTGTGTTGTATACTTTAAATAACATATCACCATCATCACTTAATACATTATCACCATATAAAACTTCTCTTTCTAATTCACCTGTAAGTGAATATGTATCTTGTGCTCTACCTGGTATATGATATGAAGATGATCTTTCTCCTGTATTATATATCCATCTTATAAAAAATGCATATTGCTCATCCCTCATAAACCCAAGTTTATTACCTGCCTTTGCATAGTAATTTGCATTTACTTGATTAACTACCCAGTTAGTACGTATGTTATTTGCTAATGGTTGATAGTTAAAATCAAATTGTTCAGTTGGTCCTTGTCTAATTAACCAATCATTAACAACAAACATTGACTCAGATTTTTCATAAGCAGGGCTCATCATTGGTATTAATTTAAGATCTTCAGAAATCAATCCCTCATCTATATAATCTATATTTATAGAATTTTGTTCAGTACTATATAACCCAATAATTTTAGCAGATGTCTGCCCTTGGTTTCTTCTTAATATAACTAACTGATAAAAAAAGTAATCTTGATCTAAATTAGTTATAGNTAAATCTAAAGAAGAATTAGATCCTACATGACTCCATAAAGTTTGCATATTGGATATACCTATGTAATCAGTTACACGTTGTTCATTTTCTGTATATGCAATAAAAGCTTGGTATGTACCATTTAATAACATACCTCCATCTGTAGCTTTAGTCAATTCAATACATGGGGTATCAACTAAAGGTGCTAATCTAATTTTTTCACAATCTAATGATCTTGGCTCTACATCAGAATATACTATACAAGGATCACCAGGTGCAGAACTTACATACTGTAAGTATGGTATATTATCTATATTTAATGTTCTTGATGGATTATTACCATCATCCCAATATACTTGCCATGTACAATCAAAGTTTTCTTTTGATGCACCAGTAATTAAATGTTTTTTTGAAAAGTTAAGACAAGTACTATTTACTAATGTAGTATATTTACATTCACTATCATCAAATTTCCCTATCTCAGAAGTAACATCATCTGTTGAGTAAACTATCCATTCATCTCCATATCTGTGTATAGCACCAATTATTGTGTATGGTATTACACCACATTGTAAATTTGCTGGCTCATTACCTATAACTCCTAAATCACCATCTTCAGAATTGTTTGCAACATTACGTGCATGCCACCAAGCTTGATTGTTTTCAAGTGAAGGGGTAATATCTTTATTCATCCCTTTTATAAAGGAGTTAGTATTTACAGATGAAGTACCCTTTTGAGGAATCTTTGATCTTTTACCAGAAGCAGCTGAACGTTTTTTTGCCATAATCTTTTAACTCTTTATTTAACTGAACTAGTAGTTGTTGTAGCACAGGCTGCTGCAGTAGCTGCTGCACTAGCAGTTGGTGTTCTTGGCCCTGATACAACTCTTGGTTGTATTGGTGCATAACTTAAAAACATATTATAATAGTTGTGATATTGTGCTCTTCTGTTTACTTCCCACATTTTTCTCATCTCTGAAAAATTTGGTGTATTGACAAAACCTAACGCATTATTTCTTGCTCCACGTAATCTTGATTCTACTAGTTGCAATTGCTGAGAAACATTCTCACCATTCCAAACCATGTTTTCAAGTATTCTTTGTTTAATTGCATATTCATAATATTCATTACAGTATGGTTGATCTAACACTAATAACTCACCTAAAGAATTTTCCATTGCTCCTTGATAACTTAAATATACTTTTCCTGTTTTAAATGTAGTTAATAAAAACCCATCTTTTAATTCAGCAATATCTAATGCTTGAGCTCCTAANCTTGGACAAAAACATACATTATCATTAACTCCACTAATTCTTAATTCAGTCCAATCAGTGAAAGTTCTAAAATTACTTGGACCAACTCTTTGTATAAGTTGATAACTATTTTCATCATCACATGTTTTAATTACACAAACATCTTTACACGTATCATCTTTACTACAAGGTGACATTTCACCTGGAGCAGGAACATAAGGTACATCATTAAATGTTTCTACATGTGTACCTGATGGCATAGTATTATTAATAGTATAGGAACCACATCTAAATGCATAATTTAAATATTGGAAATCCATTGGCATTTGCCCTCTACCATGTTCTATATCTATTACAACTTCTTTTGTTCTATGTATTTTTAGACCTAGATCATAGTTAACCCTAGTAGCTACTTTTATAAGTTGAGCTGGCTCAATCAAACCTTCTAATGCATAATTAGAAAAGTCAACAGAAACATCTTCCATTAACTGATTGAACGTTCTATATTTTTGTGATACTCCCATTATTGTCTATTTAAGTTACGTTTATTATCAGAATCTTCTGATGGTACTTTTAATGTATTCATCATGGTTCCTACCACTTGTGTTTCTATTTCAGCAAATAATGCTTCTGGAATATAAATTTCTTGTTCATATCTAGGAGTACAATTATTAGTTTCATCACAATCCCAAGCAGTAATATCTGAATCAAAAACTCCTTCTACTTTTAAAGCATCCCATGATATATTTGGACAATAAATGTATCCATCTAACCACCAAAAATATAATGTACTATTATATTTAAAAGAAGTAGTTTTAGTCATTGATGTATATGTCCCTGGTTGTGTTGCTTGTAATTCTTGAGATCCATCAATAGAACTAATAGTACGGATTAGTGGTCCCCAATATCCTTCAAACATAGAAGGTAATTTTTTCTTAGTTCTTTTTATAGTACATCCACTTTGTATTCCTGCACAATGTGCTTCTATTTTATCTACCTCAATAAGTTCTACGTATGGTAATGTTTTCCAGACTGAATTAAACTTTAGTAATTTATTTGCATAGTCTTGTCTTCTCATTAAAAACTGTGCGTACTTTTCTATAAGGCTATATATGTATCTATCAGTAACAAAGGCATCTTGAACTTCTGCTTTTACTTGACCTCTAACTCTAGATATTGTTTCTCCTATTGTTGCCATGTTGTTTATTTTTCAAATTCATTATAATAATTCAATGCTTTGTTGGTTTCTTCTAAGTTTTCATCATATAAATAAGCCACTTTATATTTGTTTTTCATAACTACATATTTTGTCCAGCCTTTAGGATATTCTTTTGCTACTGTTCTTTTAAAATCTCTACAAGCTATAAAGTGCCAAAGCTCTCTATTTTTAAATCTATACTTGGTTGACCAGTTTGTATAAAATATTTTTCCTATATTTCCATCTGTCTCCCAATTTTTATTTTGTAAAACTTTACCATATTCTTTAGATAGAGCATAATCAGTATTTACTGTCTTAGAAGCTTTACATGTTCCTATAAATAAAAAACCTAATGAATCAGGTAATTCTACACCACCCCTGTTATTTACAACTGCGTTCCAAAGTTTTTCATTATATAGTTTTATTATCTTTTTTAATTTTACATTATCTATGTCAGAGTATAAAGGTTTTTTATCTTTAAACTCTTTAATTGTTTTTGCATTTAATAAGCCAAGTCTTTTTTCTCTATACCTAGGAGCATTTAAATCAGGTTTTTTAAAATTGTTGATCATATAGTTATATTTATAATTTACAAAAAAAACCCCACTTTATGAAATTAAAAGTAAGGTCTTTACAATGCTTGATAAGTTAATTCACATATATTACCCATTGTAGGGTGTTGTATTTCTAGTTTACCTGATCTTCTGTTACCAACATATTTATTACTGTAATGATAATAATCTGCCTTTCCTAAACTAGGTAAGGTTTTTTCAACAAAACCAGCTGTCTCATTAGAAGTCATATATTCTACTTTTCTGTCTGTATGTATATGTCCTTTAAATAAAGTTCTGTTAGTTGTATTACCCCACTCTTTAGGATATTCTGTAGCAAATATTAAAGGGTTGTTTTTACTGCGTTTATCACCATGTTCAAATGCATTAAAGTTATTATGCCACACATGAACTTTTCTTTCTTCATATTTTATATCCCAAGTTATTTCTTTTGACTCAATAGACTTAGATAATGCATGTACTAAATGATATGAAGATAATCTATCATGATTACCAGGAACATAAACTATAACTAAATTTTTACAATATGACTTAATAAAATTAATTGCCCAATGCATAGCATCAAATGCTTGCACGTAAGCCTCTGTAGCACTCATGCAGTTGTCTAAAGCAGTTCCACTAGTAGTACTACCCTCAAAGGTATCCATGTTGATTAAATCACCTCCTACAACAAAATACATTGTTTCTATGTAATGTACTGGTACAGCTCTTTGTATAAGATTTTTAATAGTATCTTCAAAATCCTTGTCAATAGTATTGTTACCTTCTTTACCAAAATGTATATCTTGTAAAGACATCACTCCACATAAAGGGTCTTTACTTTTTATTCCATCTAAATTAACTTTAGGTATTTTATATGTTTTAGGTTTCCAATTAGCAAGTAACTCTTCAAATAATTGATTTTCTGGATTTTTAATTTGTGACACTAAAGCAGAAACCCTCCAATGATCACCCATTTGTTTATTCCAATATTGTGATAACTTCCATTTGTTGGTGTCTATCTTTAGTAATTTAATTATTTCTTCAGATGATTTAGGTTCATGATCAAATGTGCCAGATATTTTTCCTTCTCCTTTTTCTAAGTCAATTGATTCTACCATTTGACATTTACCTTCAGCATTTGTAAAAAATTTACTTTTCTTTCTTTCTTCTTTTCTCTCTTGTAATATTTCTTTTTTTATCTTAGCATATTGTTTTTCAGTAATATTTAATTTCTCTGCACATATGCGTGGATGTTTCTTCCATTTCAATGATTGAATAATTCTTTGCTTTAAATTGTTCATAAGTTTTTTTACGTAAATATAATAAAAAAAAAAGAGACCGGATTTTAAACCCAGTCTCTCCCAACGTTTGCAGTAGAAAACCAACAAACCACTACTTGCTGTTGTTGTATTAAGCTGCCAATGTAGAAAACAATATTTCTAATGGCTTACATCCTACACCTATTCCTGCATCTTGTACTTTTACTTTATATGCTGTACTAGCAGCTAAATTACTTATAGTATAATTATTTATACTTGGTACAATGACAGCACTATTTTGAAGTACCCATCCTGATGGATTCACTTGTGTATCTACATATACATTAAATCCTGAACTACCACTATATATACCATCCCATATTACATTTATAGTACTACTAGTTATAAGACCACCATATACATTATATGGATCATGTACTACATCAGTTGATGTACAAGCTCCTAATCCATTTGATAGTATCATAGCATACTTTTGTATAATTGAATCTAATCTTTCTCCTTTTGTAATAGTTATTCTTGTTAGTGCAGCACCTATTTGAAAAGAAGTTCCACAATAACTAACACATTCTGCACATTGTACATCACTACATCTTTCACTACCTACACTACAATCAGTGTAAGTGCATGCATTAGTTAATGCTGTATCAGCACATCCACAACTTTGACTACATTTTGTACAATTACATGCCATCTTTTTCTTTTTTAATTTATGAACAACTGTTTATTAATAATGTTTGAATTTCTGCTGCTGTTGCTGAATTATTATATCCACCTGAAGTTTGTGTTGCTAACTCTCTCCATGGATAAATTACTGTTCCAGAAATATTAGCACTTAAATCAACTCCTGCTCCAGCTACAAGATATTTAATTCCTTTAATGTTAGCATCAGCAATTGTTGCCTGTATTTGTGACCATACAGTTTGGTTAAATGCTTGTGATGTACCACCTGGTAATCTATCAGTTGTAATTATTACACGCTTAGCAACACCAGATCTAAATGAACCTGTAAGGATACTAGCACCTGTTACAAGATCTGAAGTATAATTAGTTGGGCTATTTGTTGATCCAATACCAGATCCCATTTGAACACATGATCCATTTACACCACCATTTAATTTAGCTAGTTGAGTTGTAAATGTTGCTCCATTATCATTTTGGAACATTTCCCATGCTGTTGCATGAGTGTATGCACCAGTACTTCCAAGAAGACTTAATCTTTGTGCTGCAGGTAAACCTGTATAATCTGAACATGCAGAATAAGCTGCTAGTGAACCTGTTGTTTGATCAGAAGTTGTTAAGGACATTCTATAAACATTAGCACCAGAAGAACCATCAATTGTAGATATTAAAGCTGCTACACCATTTTGTAAACTTGTAACTGCTGCAGAATTAGTAGATGTATAGTCAATCACAAATGCTACATCCATACCTAAATTACATGCTACACTATTTGTTGATGAACTAAAATTAACTGGTATACATATTTGTGTTGCACCACCAAATGTTGTTGTTACTCTTATTTTATATGCAGTATTAGCAGTTAAACCACTTAAAGATTCACTTATTGTTGCTGGAGGATTATTTACTGTAACTGATGTTGTAACTTGGTTAGTAGACACATCTATTATTTCAATTAAATATACTGCTGTTGTTCCTAATGTGTTAGTAAATCCTACCACCACACTTGTAGTTGATATAGATGTTGGAGCTATATTTAATGGACAAGGAACTAAACCTTTAATTTGAGAACTTTGACTTGACTCACATGTATCTACCCCATCAGTAACACTAAAATCTACATCTACACTAAAATCTTGTTGAGTGTTTAATGAACCTGTAGAAAAGTTATATCCTGATGAATTATTTTGTAATGAAGATACAGAAATTACTGTACTTAATGAAGCTCCTAATGCATCAGTTAATTTAATTTTACTAAATCCTGATGAATCATTAAATGTATTTGGTATTGTAGATCCTGTAAAATCAAAGTTTACAGAAGTTATAGTTCCATTTCCTGAAGTTGATGTTGAAGTTGCATATGCAAATGTTACAGCTGAACATCCACTTGCACAACAATTTGTTTGTATGTTACCTACAGCTGCATATAAATCGTCTATAACAACCCATGCATTTTGTAATGATTGAGATAATGTTGTTGGTGTTGTATTCCATCCTGATATACTACTGTATGTAGCACTTGAATTATTTCTTGTTGGTGATGCACTAGTTATTGAGCTTTGTCCTATTGCTAAATTCATTTGGGCAACTGTTCCAGTTCCTCCTACTAATGTGCAGTATGCACTTTCTAATGCTAGAACAACTATAGATACATTTGTTGCTTGACCTATATTGCTAACACAAGTTGGTATAATTTGTACTTCAGTAATTGCCCCTGAACAAGGAAGCACACATGCTTCTAATACATCTAATCTATTACTATAACTTGTAAGTGTAGAGTTAATTAAATTTATACTACCTAAGTTTGTACATACTTGTTGTGCTATAAGAGTAGCAAATAAATCTAAACGTAGTTGTGTTACTAGATTACCATTTGCATCATTATACTCTAGACACTTAGGTAGTGTCATTATAGGTAATACTGTAGGGGAAACAACAGAATTAGAATTAAGACATATTTGGGTAACCATAGCCTGCAATACAGGAACTAAAGTTGTTGGAGTTGTACCAGATATATTTAAACAAGTTAAATCTAAACCTGTTAAACTTGGATTAGATATTACCCCATTAGTAATAAGATCACAAACCTTAGTAGCAATCTTAGCTGTTACTTCACTAATTGTATCTCCACTACATAAATTTATACATGCAATATCTGGACCTTGCCATACTACGCAATTAGATGATATATTATCACATCCATTTGTGGTGCCGCTTGAATTTGTTGGAATCATAAATGTTCTTTTTACTATAAAGTCTTAGCTTGTTGCTACTATACAGTAATAATATACAAAATTTTTTAAAACCAAACAAGTTAATGTAAGTTTTAAAAAATCTTATAATACAAATATGAAAGGGTATTATGCTTTTGCTAATACTGCAGCAGCTTCTTCTTCTTTTATTTCTGAAACAGATCCATCTTCTAAACTGATATTAACATTACCATACTTTTTTTCAAGTTTAGCAGTTTCTTTTTTCCACTCTGCTTGTAATTCTAAATGAGATGAAGTTAATTGATTTTGTACAATTACTGCATTACCTAAATTCATAACAACAGTATTGATACGTTGTTGTAAATCTTTGATGCTTTCTAGTTCCTTATCAGTTACTTTTTTTGCTTTTGATTTTGCCATTTTGATATTGGTTTTAAATAATTATATTAACAAAGATAATGATAAATTTTTTATTTCCAAGGTAGTTTTGTAATTATTTTATATTCTGGCATCAACTCTCTCTTTATTGTCTCACGCATATCTAGCACATAACCATCTCTAACATTATTTATTAAATGTTTTATTACCTCTTGTTTATTGATTGAGTTAAAGTCTTTGCTAAATACAGGATCATTATCATTGTCTTTAATTACATATACACCTTGAACACTGCTATTACCTGGTTCATAATTATCTTTTTGTGATTTAGGAATAACCAAAGTTCCTTTATATATAAAAAGTATTTGTTCTACTAGATTTTTATGATTAACTTTTAATGACTCAACATTAAAACTATATCTTATAAAAGGTGTTTCCTTTTTTCTTAATTCTACTATCCTAGTTTTTTCTGCTTCTTCTTTAATAAATAAACTTTTAATCTTATCTATAAAAGATTTCTTTACAGGTTTTGTAACTTTCTTTTTTACAACTTTTTTAGTTGCAGCTGGTTTTTTTGTTTTTTTGTTTTTCATGATTTATATTATTATGGGCATTCTTCTGGAGTAAATGTACACGTCTTAGCATTATGATAACCATAATAGCCATTCTGATCATAGTAATAGCCAACTGGTGCACACGTTGTACAAGTGTTGTTAGTATATAATGCAGTGGCATTTTGAGTACTTGTAGCATTCATATACCTAGTTACATTAGTTTCTCCTGATTCACAATATTCATCTGGGTCATTTTCTCCAGTAAAGTAAAATGTTTGTGCTTGACATACCGCACCACCTCCTGCACTCTTACCATAAAAGTCTTCTATTGAAATTGTGCCTGATGATATACCTGCTAATGTTCTAAAATTAGTTTGATTTAAACTTGAGTTAGCATTTTGTGCTAAACTAAGTTCTAAATTAATAGATCTATTTGTAGCAGTTCCGCCTATTGATAATGATCCGCTAGTTACTAATGTCATTTATCTGTGCTTTAAGTTCATCTATTTGTTTCTGTTGATCTTTTACTGCTTCAATAAGATAACCAA
>JGI24006J15134_10002505_pt1 | contig 10081 bp, 8 predicted proteins | sample LinPmetageLP53_FD_15134 | JGI IMG/M metagenome (IMG submission 15134) | reverse complement strand
ATCTAAAGGATTACTACGAGATGAAACAACTAATAGAGAACTGGAGAGTGTATCAGACAGACATAAGGCTTGAAGAAGCAATGGCAGGACTCTCAAATAAGGAAAGAGAGAAGGTGAAGAGGAGTAGGGAGTCTAGTGAGAGAATCAGACGAAGTATGGGTTCAGATGGTGAGTTGTTCCACGGCAAGAAGGAGTTGGACAATCTGGCCGCTGGTATGATGGAGGAGGAAGAGATTGACGAAGGCAATCCTTGGCACAAGAAAAGCGGATCTAGCAAGGGCGGTCAGTTCACGTCCCCTACCAAAGGAGATTCGTATTCGATCAGCAAGAAGGGAGCGAAGGCAACTGGAATCTCTGACAAGTATGCGAAGAAGGGTGTCTACTCTGGACGCAACAAGGACGGCACAGCCAAGACGCACGGCAAGTATGGAATGGCTGACAAGTGTGGACGCATCAACCTCGCAGGTGATGAGATTCCAGAGCGATACAGATGTGACGACTACAAAAAACCATACCGAGAACACCAAGAAGAACCAGAGGTAGACATTGAAGTTGAAGAGGCAGGAGAGAGAGGAGATAACGTGGTGTCTGCATCCTACGTCAAGGGTATGTTCAGGCAGGAGTTAGACAAGGCAGTGAAAGACATCGCGGACGTGGTGAAGGCTTCACAGTCAGTTGGGAACAAGGTTTCAGTTGGTGCGTTGATTCCTGTCGTCCGCAACCTCGCCAACAGTCTCAAGGGTAAGACACCCGGTGGAGACACCCCCTGATCCCGGAATAAGTGTCGTAAGGAACTTTTTGCTACAAAGTTGAGCAGATACGTTCTCTCCCACACCCCGAAAAATCCCAGAATAAAAAATCAAACAAGGAGAAATCAGAATGACTAAAGCAATCAAGATTAGATTAGATGAGAGAGAGGTAGAGACATTGAATGAACTGCGTAGAGAGATGGAGGAGGACAGTGGTCTGCGTGTTACGCTGAACTCACTGGTCGCATCGTTCTGTAGATTAGGAATGAGGACACGAACACGGCCCGAAAGGACTGTATGACGTTTGCAGAACGGTGTGATCCGCATCCGACCTACGGGTTTCGCTCGAAAATCGGCTCCAAGAACATTTGCATTTTCTTTGTGAGCCGTATTTTCAGTTTTTGGGGAACGGGATTGGGCAGGTATAACCGGGACAGTAACCCATAGGGTTCTTATGCAGATAACACTGGTGATAGTCACCGGCACCCCTTTGCAAAACCGCATAGATACGCTGTTTAACCGTTTTTACGCCACGGCCGAACCTGAATAATAGACCTCAAAAACCATTTGCATTTCCTATGCAGGCCAACAGAGAAACCGTTATAATCAGCCAAGTGAACCACCCAAAAACTGCATTTTTGAGGCAATCTTGGCCAAATACTACGAATCGCAGCCCAGTTATGTGAACTACGAGAAGTTGAACGGTGAGTTGACGATCTATCAAGATGGTCGGACAGTAAAGATGAACTACATCGCACGCGTTCTTCTTGGTAATGGGAAATACAAGATTAAGAGCCTGAAAACGAACATAAGAACAGAGGCTTATGTTCGTGCTCAACGCTTCTTCGATGACATCAAACTACGCGAGAGAAGAAACCTTCCTCTCATTGATCCAACCGTTCGTGAAGTCCTAGAACGATGGATACGGAAAGAGGGACAGGCGCGAACGAAGAGACGATGCAAACAGATACGGGCTACGTTTGAAACATACTGGAATCCATTCCTGATTGAGGCGTGCGAATCTCCTTTGGGACTAGACACGAAAGTATGCGACATCCAACAGGCTCTCCTTCACACTTACGCTATGTATCGAACCAATCCCCGGCGCTGGGACAGCATACCGGCGCACACCACATTGATTGGAGAAATGGGAAACTGGAACGTAGTGATGAGATGGGCACAGGCAAACAATGTGACAGACAGCAATCTTATCGTTCCAAGAGCAGTTCGAGAAGCCACACCCGTCTCACGTCGTCACGTTCGACCATCCATCAACACATTCACAGAAGAACAGATTGACACTATGCGGAACTTACTAAAGGGTCCGTGGTTGTCCCCCGATTCCAACTGGTCGAGAGACAACTGTCTAGTCAGACGCGATGAACACGGACGCAACCAGTTTATCACAGATGAACACGGTCGTGTTCGATCCAAGGGAAAGTCCTTTCTAGGAAAGACTAACCTCTATGTCGCGTTCTTCACGATGCTGAACACCGGAATACGAACTCAAGAACTATTCGACCTGAAGTGGTCAGACATCGAGATGGTTCAGTTGGGACACACGGATAAAGGAACACCGCGTCACGTTTGGATCCTAAAGGTTCAGGACAAGAAACCAATGAGGAGACACAAAGCACCAACTGGAAGAAGAGCCGTTGTAGCACCCGCCCGTCTTACAAACCTACTTCAGATGCTCAAGAGAGAGAACCCGTTGCACAGTGCCCCCGATGACTACCTTATCAACTTTGAAGGGCGACGACGCAAGAGCCTAGCCTACTACTTCGATCAACTTCGACACGGAGAACCCACAGACGACAAGATTGGAAACAAACCCCCGATGCACAAAGGACGGGTCATTGATCTTATGAAACACGAAGAAGGCACTGGTTTAGTATTGGGACACCTTCGAAGTTACTACGTCTCCAAGATGTTGATTGACAAAGGCATCTCACCCTATGTTCTTGAGAGACAGACGGCTCACGGTATAAATACCATTTTACAATACTATCTAACCAGACGACCAAGTAGGCGCGTGTTGTTGGAGTTGGGCGGATGGAAACTAGATGAGAATCACGGATCACTAACAGACTACGGAATCTTCTAGAAACGACAAAGGCGCCACTGGGTTTTATACACAACTCCAAGAGCCAGAAAAAAAGATCTCAAACTATTCGGCCACCAATGGGAACACCCAAAAAAACTTTTGGTGACCGCTTGTAATCGCGACGAGTTTATGAGATAATAAAATAGTGGAGAGTAGTGGTCGACCTACGGATGGTTCGACCGACCCAACTCTACCAGCGCGGCGAAGCGCCCCTAATAAGATACACGCGCACACAAGGCGCGAGGAGTAAAAATAATGAGTAAGAAGAGAAGTATGTCCGCAGCAGGACAGCAGCGAATAAACTGGATGAAGCAATGGGAGGTTGGCTTTACGGTCTATGACGAGTTCGGTCGTCGTTACAATCTAGAGAGCATCGACTTAAGCCCCGTCTACAAATGCGGATACGCAGAGCAGTTCATTGGGCGAGGATGGTGGTCGCAAGTCACACTGCCCGCTGAATCAGAGGGACCCTATGTTGAAGCAATCCTTAAGGAACTGGACAGGCCGAACGCAAAGATGTTCAGACTACTTGTCTCGCCCTATGATGATACGCCGGCTACCCTGACCATCCAAATACGCGACGAGTGTTTACCACACGGATCATCTTATGGATACGAGTATACCGATCCAGACTGCACCTCGATGACCAATGTCCCGCTTCCGTTCTGGCAGGGAGCAACACAACAGGTGATAGTTGATGAAGCACTTGAGCGAGCGGTTAGAATCACTGCGATTGCAAAAGACAAAGAGCGCCAGCAACTATTTTGGATTCAGGACCTGAAGCAGGACATCTGTCGAGCACTCGGTAAGACTTACAACGAGATCAAAGACTTGGACAGACGAGAAATGAACGCGCGTCTTGCAATCTGGATCAAGAAGCCGAGCAAGGCCGAGGTTCTCATCGTGACGTTCGCCACATCAGGAAAGATAATGCTCGCAACCATTAAGGCAACCCTTCCCAATGGTGACGAGGCAGTGTTTGAGCAGTGGTTGTCAACAGATACGATTGAGGAGTGGAATAGAGACGAAATGTTGAGTGCTTAACAATAGGCTACGACCGTTGCTCGCTGACAAGTTGTGCCTTATACTGACTACAGATGAGGTGAACAATGTCAGGCAAGGTTTGTATTCTGGTTCGTGTAAGCACTCGCGGTCAAGCGAAGAGCGGATTGTCAATCGCACATCAACTTGATGCGTGTCAGACATTCTGTTCAACAAACGGTCTTGAAGTTGTTGAGACGTTCATTGAGGTTGGGTCTGGTGGCCTTACTCTCGATGAACGTCCAACACTCAAGGCCGCATTGGAGCTATGTAAGGCAGAGGGTGCGAGATTAGTCGTGAACAAGTTGTCTCGACTATCGCGAAAAGTGAGTTTTATCGCTACTTTGTGCGACAAAAACATCCGATTCTTCATTACAGAGATGGGTTTTCGTGATGTGTCGGTATTCGAGATCAATCTATTTGCGGCATTTGCACAGATGGAGAGAGAGCGAATCTCTCAGCGAACAAAGGAAGGGCTTGCGAAGTCAACCAAGCGGCTTGGCAATCCAAGACCAGAAGCCTCGTTGAGGCGAGGCAAAGAAACTATTCAGAGAAAGAAGGAGGAGTTCAATAAGAAGATGATTCCCATAATCGACGGGATTCGTGAGACAGGCATCAAGTCTGCGCTTGGAGTCTCGGAGTGCCTAAATCGAAGAGGATTGAAAGGACGACACGGTGGACGATTCACGGCCACCTCTGTTATACGAATCTTGAAATCAGTGGAGGTTTGAAATGCCAGTTGAAGGATCGAAGAAAGCGTATGAGATTCCGCGTGGTGAGTTGCTTGCTCACGCAATGACCTATGTTGCCGAGTGTGTTGGCAAGTCCAGTAAGGATGGTTCCCACGGGGAAGCATACTGGACGGCGTTCACACAAGAAGACGAAGCGTTGTGTGGTTCAGGAACAGTTCAGCAAGGATTCCTTGGCTACGTCTCGTCACGTTACGATGGTAAGTCTGATGATGAGAGTTGGGACAACACCAAGGCGAAGCCCTTGACGCTCACATCATTGAAGAGCCGCACCACACGTTGCGTCAAACTGATGATGAAGCAGTTTGAGGCAAAGGTTCAAAGTCAAGGCGACGACATTGCCGTTCCACAACTCAAGCACTGGATCTCCAATCCACCACGACCAGAGAAGAAGGAAGAGATTGTCTTCCACTGGGATGACCTTACCAGTCAGGCCAAGTCTCTCGGCCTCGTTGGATGGGACACCATTGATGGTGGAGAGTTGAAATGATGCGGCGGAGCACAGGGTATGTTTTGGAGGAACTGTTCGTGACAGTCGTCTTCATACTCGTTCTCTCTGCGGTCTGCTGTGGCGGCGGAAGTTAATCAGCGCCAAGAAGACGGCAGTTGGACTTACTCAGTCCCCTTTTCGAAGTAATACAAAGGCGGTCGGTGACCTTCACTGTGTCACCGGCCCTTTTCTATGCCCATAACAAGCGTTCACAGCCCGTATGAGACGGTCTGTAGGTCGGGGTGGGTGAATGTGTGGGTCTGCTTGTTGGACCTCATACATAGGCGTTCTTTCCTTTTCTGTCCCTTTATGGGTCCGTTGGGTCTTCTTGGAACTATTTACTGTATGAGCAAGGTAAACACGACATCTGTTCTTTGGCTTACGCTGACGGACAATCGAACAAAGACCAAGAACCTCACCAAGCAGTTGGATGCATACGACGACTTTCTTTGGGCACTGTGTAAGCACACGAAGTGCCACATTGAAACGTTGTCTGGTTTCGACCATCTGGAGTCACACTCTCATCACGAAGTAATCATTCCGAGTGGTGAGGTGGAGAGGTTCTGGAAGAGGTGGACAACGTTCTCACCATCGAAGCATTGGAAGTTTAAGCACCTTCACTACGAACCTTGGAACGAGGCGAAGGCCAATCGTTCCTACATTACAGAGAAGCACGCCAAACTTGAATGGAAGAAGTGCCCTCGCTCAAAGTCGTCGTGCCGTAAGGGACGATGCACTCATTTTACTCCGAAAGACGACTGAAAACGGACACGTTCAGTCTCTGGAGTAGACAATAGAACCTCTAAATGGGCTTGCCCTTTATAAGAGAGGTTTATCTAAAGGATTACTACGAGATGAAACAACTAATAGAGAACTGGAGAGTGTATCAGACAGACATAAGGCTTGAAGAAGCAATGGCAGGACTCTCAAATAAGGAAAGAGAGAAGGTGAAGAGGAGTAGGGAGTCTAGTGAGAGAATCAGACGAAGTATGGGTTCAGATGGTGAGTTGTTCCACGGCAAGAAGGAGTTGGACAATCTGGCCGCTGGTATGATGGAGGAGGAAGAGATTGACGAAGGCAATCCTTGGCACAAGAAAAGCGGATCTAGCAAGGGCGGTCAGTTCACGTCCCCTACCAAAGGAGATTCGTATTCGATCAGCAAGAAGGGAGCGAAGGCAACTGGAATCTCTGACAAGTATGCGAAGAAGGGTGTCTACTCTGGACGCAACAAGGACGGCACAGCCAAGACGCACGGCAAGTATGGAATGGCTGACAAGTGTGGACGCATCAACCTCGCAGGTGATGAGATTCCAGAGCGATACAGATGTGACGACTACAAAAAACCATACCGAGAACACCAAGAAGAACCAGAGGTAGACATTGAAGTTGAAGAGGCAGGAGAGAGAGGAGATAACGTGGTGTCTGCATCCTACGTCAAGGGTATGTTCAGGCAGGAGTTAGACAAGGCAGTGAAAGACATCGCGGACGTGGTGAAGGCTTCACAGTCAGTTGGGAACAAGGTTTCAGTTGGTGCGTTGATTCCTGTCGTCCGCAACCTCGCCAACAGTCTCAAGGGTAAGACACCCGGTGGAGACACCCCCTGATCCCGGAATAAGTGTCGTAAGGAACTTTTTGCTACAAAGTTGAGCAGATACGTTCTCTCCCACACCCCGAAAAATCCCAGAATAAAAAATCAAACAAGGAGAAATCAGAATGACTAAAGCAATCAAGATTAGATTAGATGAGAGAGAGGTAGAGACATTGAATGAACTGCGTAGAGAGATGGAGGAGGACAGTGGTCTGCGTGTTACGCTGAACTCACTGGTCGCATCGTTCTGTAGATTAGGAATGAGGACACGAACACGGCCCGAAAGGACTGTATGACGTTTGCAGAACGGTGTGATCCGCATCCGACCTACGGGTTTCGCTCGAAAATCGGCTCCAAGAACATTTGCATTTTCTTTGTGAGCCGTATTTTCAGTTTTTGGGGAACGGGATTGGGCAGGTATAACCGGGACAGTAACCCATAGGGTTCTTATGCAGATAACACTGGTGATAGTCACCGGCACCCCTTTGCAAAACCGCATAGATACGCTGTTTAACCGTTTTTACGCCACGGCCGAACCTGAATAATAGACCTCAAAAACCATTTGCATTTCCTATGCAGGCCAACAGAGAAACCGTTATAATCAGCCAAGTGAACCACCCAAAAACTGCATTTTTGAGGCAATCTTGGCCAAATACTACGAATCGCAGCCCAGTTATGTGAACTACGAGAAGTTGAACGGTGAGTTGACGATCTATCAAGATGGTCGGACAGTAAAGATGAACTACATCGCACGCGTTCTTCTTGGTAATGGGAAATACAAGATTAAGAGCCTGAAAACGAACATAAGAACAGAGGCTTATGTTCGTGCTCAACGCTTCTTCGATGACATCAAACTACGCGAGAGAAGAAACCTTCCTCTCATTGATCCAACCGTTCGTGAAGTCCTAGAACGATGGATACGGAAAGAGGGACAGGCGCGAACGAAGAGACGATGCAAACAGATACGGGCTACGTTTGAAACATACTGGAATCCATTCCTGATTGAGGCGTGCGAATCTCCTTTGGGACTAGACACGAAAGTATGCGACATCCAACAGGCTCTCCTTCACACTTACGCTATGTATCGAACCAATCCCCGGCGCTGGGACAGCATACCGGCGCACACCACATTGATTGGAGAAATGGGAAACTGGAACGTAGTGATGAGATGGGCACAGGCAAACAATGTGACAGACAGCAATCTTATCGTTCCAAGAGCAGTTCGAGAAGCCACACCCGTCTCACGTCGTCACGTTCGACCATCCATCAACACATTCACAGAAGAACAGATTGACACTATGCGGAACTTACTAAAGGGTCCGTGGTTGTCCCCCGATTCCAACTGGTCGAGAGACAACTGTCTAGTCAGACGCGATGAACACGGACGCAACCAGTTTATCACAGATGAACACGGTCGTGTTCGATCCAAGGGAAAGTCCTTTCTAGGAAAGACTAACCTCTATGTCGCGTTCTTCACGATGCTGAACACCGGAATACGAACTCAAGAACTATTCGACCTGAAGTGGTCAGACATCGAGATGGTTCAGTTGGGACACACGGATAAAGGAACACCGCGTCACGTTTGGATCCTAAAGGTTCAGGACAAGAAACCAATGAGGAGACACAAAGCACCAACTGGAAGAAGAGCCGTTGTAGCACCCGCCCGTCTTACAAACCTACTTCAGATGCTCAAGAGAGAGAACCCGTTGCACAGTGCCCCCGATGACTACCTTATCAACTTTGAAGGGCGACGACGCAAGAGCCTAGCCTACTACTTCGATCAACTTCGACACGGAGAACCCACAGACGACAAGATTGGAAACAAACCCCCGATGCACAAAGGACGGGTCATTGATCTTATGAAACACGAAGAAGGCACTGGTTTAGTATTGGGACACCTTCGAAGTTACTACGTCTCCAAGATGTTGATTGACAAAGGCATCTCACCCTATGTTCTTGAGAGACAGACGGCTCACGGTATAAATACCATTTTACAATACTATCTAACCAGACGACCAAGTAGGCGCGTGTTGTTGGAGTTGGGCGGATGGAAACTAGATGAGAATCACGGATCACTAACAGACTACGGAATCTTCTAGAAACGACAAAGGCGCCACTGGGTTTTATACACAACTCCAAGAGCCAGAAAAAAAGATCTCAAACTATTCGGCCACCAATGGGAACACCCAAAAAAACTTTTGGTGACCGCTTGTAATCGCGACGAGTTTATGAGATAATAAAATAGTGGAGAGTAGTGGTCGACCTACGGATGGTTCGACCGACCCAACTCTACCAGCGCGGCGAAGCGCCCCTAATAAGATACACGCGCACACAAGGCGCGAGGAGTAAAAATAATGAGTAAGAAGAGAAGTATGTCCGCAGCAGGACAGCAGCGAATAAACTGGATGAAGCAATGGGAGGTTGGCTTTACGGTCTATGACGAGTTCGGTCGTCGTTACAATCTAGAGAGCATCGACTTAAGCCCCGTCTACAAATGCGGATACGCAGAGCAGTTCATTGGGCGAGGATGGTGGTCGCAAGTCACACTGCCCGCTGAATCAGAGGGACCCTATGTTGAAGCAATCCTTAAGGAACTGGACAGGCCGAACGCAAAGATGTTCAGACTACTTGTCTCGCCCTATGATGATACGCCGGCTACCCTGACCATCCAAATACGCGACGAGTGTTTACCACACGGATCATCTTATGGATACGAGTATACCGATCCAGACTGCACCTCGATGACCAATGTCCCGCTTCCGTTCTGGCAGGGAGCAACACAACAGGTGATAGTTGATGAAGCACTTGAGCGAGCGGTTAGAATCACTGCGATTGCAAAAGACAAAGAGCGCCAGCAACTATTTTGGATTCAGGACCTGAAGCAGGACATCTGTCGAGCACTCGGTAAGACTTACAACGAGATCAAAGACTTGGACAGACGAGAAATGAACGCGCGTCTTGCAATCTGGATCAAGAAGCCGAGCAAGGCCGAGGTTCTCATCGTGACGTTCGCCACATCAGGAAAGATAATGCTCGCAACCATTAAGGCAACCCTTCCCAATGGTGACGAGGCAGTGTTTGAGCAGTGGTTGTCAACAGATACGATTGAGGAGTGGAATAGAGACGAAATGTTGAGTGCTTAACAATAGGCTACGACCGTTGCTCGCTGACAAGTTGTGCCTTATACTGACTACAGATGAGGTGAACAATGTCAGGCAAGGTTTGTATTCTGGTTCGTGTAAGCACTCGCGGTCAAGCGAAGAGCGGATTGTCAATCGCACATCAACTTGATGCGTGTCAGACATTCTGTTCAACAAACGGTCTTGAAGTTGTTGAGACGTTCATTGAGGTTGGGTCTGG
>JGI24006J15134_10002504_pt1 | contig 10082 bp, 1 predicted proteins | sample LinPmetageLP53_FD_15134 | JGI IMG/M metagenome (IMG submission 15134) | reverse complement strand
ATAGTACAGGCAATCGCTCAGAAGTACTGAAAGCCGCTGGTGATGTAGTGTTTACATACTTACATTCTGGTGGAGAGAATGGTGCACCTATTACTGAAGCCAATAGAGATGAGTTTATAGCTTATCTTGAGCAAGAGCTGCAGGGTTACCCACCGGAGATTGTTGAGCAAATAAAGTATAGAGCTTTCCATGACTTAAAAACAAAAATGAACGAAAGCGATAATACTGCTTTCACAATGTCTGAGAGAGATGTTAAAGCCTCAAAGGAAATATCAGCTCGTAACCTTACTGAAATTAGAAATCGAATTGCTAATGGTGCCAGTCAAGCAGAAATCAACACATACATAAGTGGAATCGAGGGTTTAACTCCCGAGCATACATCAGAGTTAATCAGCCAATCAGGTTTGTATTTGAACACCGAAAAGATAGTGAAGGATTTCTACAGAGATTCCGGTCAACGTATTCTAGGAGAAACAGTTGCTGGTGCATACCTTGCTCAACTTGATTCACAGATAGCTGACGCCAAGGAAATGTTTGGCATGAATGACGGCCGATACACTGCAGCGGTAATGCGTAAAATAGAATTTCAGTCTGAGGCTAACCAAATAATATTAGAAGTCGTAAGGGATTGGTCTGCTACTTCTGAAGGTGGTGTACCAATGACTGGAGATTTTGCCGCGATTGCAGGTTTAGTTGACGCACGTCTAACCGCACGATTCGCGGCTGAACAAACGGCTCAACCGGTTGGTCAAATAACTAAGCAGCAAGCGGATTTACAATCTCAAGCTGAGTTACAGGATAAGAAAGAAGAAGATGACCTTTCTGGTGCGGAACAAGTACGACTGGACCAACTAAATGAAAGTCAGGCTGAGTTAGATAAAGCTCAAGGCCAACTGATGGGGGGCCTAAGTGAAGCTCGTGGTGTTGCTACGAATAATACAGGCCCGATAGATGCCATAGGTAACTGGCTGTTTGACAGTGAGTCAACAGAGGATAACACCTTAGCTGGCTTCCTTGGTCCTGACCGTGTAGGTGGTGGCTCTTATGTACCACAACGGCCGTATGACAATACAGACAACTACGTCAATCTAACCAAAAAAGAATTAGGAGGTCTTTACCATGATGTTTGGTCTTCAACAGAAACGGAGGGGTATGAAGACAATAAAACCTATAAAGAGTCGGTTGAAAGAATCCAACATGATAAGGCCGTATTCGAGAGGACAATACGTGCACAAACTCCGGACGAAGATGGTGACATAGTTGCACTTCGTCAAGCAGGGGTTAGCTCTATTACTGATGAGAGTATTGACCGAAGTGGTCTATCTCTCGAAGAAATACAAACAGGCCAACTTCAATACGGAGATAGAACCGTTGAGGTGGACCATGACCTTATTCACCCGGCTTTCTTCCCTATGGTTAATAGTTGGGATGAGTATGAAGCCACAACTGACGCGCAGTGGGGTGAGATAATAAACGCCTTCTCTCCTAACGTTAAATCTTTAATTGAACGTGACGCTGCTACCAGTGGGCGCACACCAATAGAACAGGTTAAAGCCATTCAAGGCGTGGTACTTCAGAGTTTCTTTATGCGAGATTTACCCGGACAGAATAAAAATTAAATATGAAATCGAACGAAAATACAGATGACATCTACGAAACTTACTTTGACCAATCAGGCCGTCAGGCTTTAGGTGAAGAACTAGGTTTCTGGGGAACCGTTGGCGATATAGCCATGGGTGTACCTAGAGGCGTCGCTGGCGCCGTTGAGGGCGTCCTTGAGTTACCAACTATCTTTGGCCTTGACTATGACATCCCGGACAACTTTGGCTTAGGTGAATCTAAGACCATGGCTGGTGGGGTTGTTGATGGCATCGTCAACTTTGGTGCCGGCTTTATGATGGGTGGTGCTGGTGTAGGCGCTAAGGCCGCTGGTGCACTTAAGGCCACAAAGGCCGGCAAAGGTTTAATGGGTGGCACACCTCGTGCCTTCCTAAAGGGTGGGACTATCCGTAATGAACTGGTTACCGCTGGCCTACAAGGTGCAGCTACAGACCTTATGTTCTTCAAAGGAAACGAGGGCCGACTATCGGACCTCATTCAGTCTTCACCTTCACTTGCTAACCCTATCTCCGAGTTCCTTGCTTCTGATGAGGAAGACAGCGAGCTAACTGGGCGCCTTAAGAACGCCATTGAAGGTTTAGGCATTGGTCTCGCTGTAGACAGTCTATTGATACCTCTACGTGCTCTGAAGGCTGGCCGTAAGAAGTTTGAAGAAACTGGTGATGTAAACAAAGCCAACGAAGAAGCCGCTAAGGTATACACAGAAGAGGAGATTCGTCCTTGGATGGAATCCTTTGATGTTGACCGCCCAACAGCCTCAGCTCTTGCTGCACACGCTGCCCACTTTGGGCTTGGACCTGAACACATGATTGTTGGTCAAGCCGCTGGTGGTGCACGTTTGTTCCAAGTAGATACAACCAAGTTCTTCCATACGACCTACGACGGTCTACTGAAGTTCAACGATAATGACTCACTTGCTAACGTCAAGAAGTCTATCGGTGGTAAGAACGCTGAGTGGGACTTCACTGGGCTTAATGAGTTACTTGAGTCTAACCCTAATGCAACCGTGGGTGACGCTAAGGCGAACTTCAAGCCAGTCGAGGTAGAGGAAGAAATATTCCCTACCGGCCCGGAGTCGGACCCTAGTATGCGAGATGCAAAGGTAGAGGAGTATAGAAACGAACTACATACGGCAACAGATGGAGAGCTTGTTGCTATGTATGAAGACCTTTGGCCTGGCAGGGGCCCCGACATCGAAGAGATTCTCCGAGATGATTCCATTAGGACCGAGATTATTGATGAATTTGTGAGCGAGTATGACCCGGGCAATACGAAGTATGATGCGTGGGTTCCAGAAGGTGTAGGGAATTACCGCGAGCTTGCTGTTCGTTGGAAGGATGATGCTCCTGCTGATGTGGGTCGCATAAACGCGCGGTACCCAAAACCCAAGATGCCATCTGAAGCTGTACATAACTTTGGTGATAACACCATGTTCCATGTTCGCTTTGGTGACAAAATAGAAGGCGATAAGAAAATACTTTATGTCTTTGAGATGCAAAGTGATTGGACTCGTCAAGGTCAGGAAGGTCGTTGGGAAGGTGAGCCTAGAGTTTCTGTAGAGGAGGCAAGAGAAGTTACTGGCAACCTTAAGAGAGCCAAGAAAGATGTTGCGCGATTGCAGGACGAAGCTGCCAACCTAAGAAAGAAGAAGTATGCAAGTAGGGATTCTAGGGCTAAACAGCAAAGTAACCTTGAGGAGATTAATAAGGAACTCCGCGCCGCTGCAGCAGAGAGGGATAAGCTACTTACTATTCAGAAGAAGATAACTGCCGAGCCAACCCCAGACCACCCTTTCGTTAAGACATGGTTAAACAGTGGTGTTGAACGTATGTTCAAGCTTGCTGCTGAAGAAGGCTACGATGGTATCCGCTTTGCTGATGTAGAATCAGCTAGAGAAGTTACCGGCTTAGGCCGGAGGAAGATTGATGCTTTCCCATCTTTAAGAGGTACTGACAAAGACCCAGCTCATGTTATATACGGCCGCCAGATTCCTAAGCTTGCTAAGAAGTTTGCTAAGAAGAACGGTGTGGGTGAAGCTGCCCCTCCATCAACGGATAGGTTCGATATTTCAGAAGGTATGCAGGGATGGGTTTTAAGTGACCTTTATCAAGGCAGAACGGAGGATAAGTTCGTAAGAGCCTTTGACTCCAAGGCAGAGGCTGAAGCATGGGCCGTCAAACTTCTAGATATTCCTGTAGAGGACACCTTCATGTTCGACACGAAGTCCCCACACATGGGTAGTCGTGCGGCAACATTGCGTCCTACCTCGTTATTCCAAGACACTAGCGTTCAGCAGGGCCGTTCAGCTGCACTGCAAGATGCCGCAGCCACTATTGGCGAGAAAGGTGGAGTAACAGCAAGTGAGTACCAGACTCTAGTCAATGAGTTGAAGCCAGTGGCCCCGTATAAGTTTATACCTCCGGCTGCTACTGCTCCTCAAATGAAGTCTGCTCTAAAGAAAGGTCAGGTTGATAAAGTAAATGCACCCATCAAAGATGGACAACAAGTTGGGCTACGTTTAGACATCCCAGCGTATTCAAATCATGGCACATGGGTCCCAACGATTCATGGTGCTGATGGCAAACCAATCTCACACCGAGCTGTCGCTGTCATTACTGACGCCACGTTTGGTGCTAAAGAAACACAATCTCTCCGGGTAGCCAAAGGTGGAGCTAAGTCTCCATTCGCTACCATTGATGGAGCGTTTGAGAATGGAACAAAGAAAGCAACTATGGCAGAAGCCAAGGCTGCACTTAATGACCCAGAGTATGTGCAAGTTGGGTTTGACCCAGAGCGTCACTCATACTTCTACGATAGGACCACACAAGAGCCTGTCATTGGTGCCGAGCGTGTAATCCAAGTTGGACCTTTAGTCCTCGCTAAGAAGCCTAAGTATGGCAAGAAGAGTGACTTCCTTTTCCAAGACGAAGGTAAGGCAGTTGACCCATACGATACAGCTAAAGGTGTCACCGAGTTTGGTGAAGATGGTAAGGCTTACATTCGTGGGCTAAACAATCCTGATGCCTCAACTGCTGTTCACGAGATGGGACACGTTGTTCGCCGACGTTACTATAGTATGCCGGAAGCTGACGGTGGTTTCACTGCAGCCGAACGTACGATACTAGATGAATGGGTAGGCGCTACTGATGGACGCTGGGACGTAAACGGTGAAGAGAAGTTCGCACGTGGGTTTGAACTATACGTAAGAGAAGGGGCCCTTCCTGAAGGCGCACCTCAAGGTCTACGTGGTGTCTTCCAGACGTTAGCTACAGCTATGCTTGACATCTATCGTCGCGTTGCTGGGTCAGCAGTGGACGTTAAGATTGACCCTAAAGTTAAAGAAGTGTTTGACGCTTTGTTTGAACGTGGTGGGAAGGGGGCAGAGCCTATGTCAATGGCTGAAACCGTTGCGTGGAAACCTGATAGATTAGATTGGTTAATTAAACGCTCAACTGCTGGTCACCACTCTGATGATGGCAGCACATCTGCAGTTGCATGGATAGCCCCATTGGACTTTATTCGTGCTACTACGCCAAGCGAGGAGGGGGTTCAGAGTATTATCGCCACAGCTAAAAGAAAATACCGTAAGCCAAAACCGGGTGAGAAACTTGGGACCGACAAGATGGATGGTCCAGACGCAGTGTATGGTGAGTTTGACTACGACAAGATGAGTGACCCTGAGTCTTCTACTCCCTTCGGGGACCCTACTGCTACACCGCGTTTATATATTCGTGGTGATGGTAGTGGAAGCACTATTAAAGGAGCTGACAGTCACGAAGGCCGTCACCGTATGGCAGCCATGCACGAACGTGGTGTCAAAGAGGTGCCAGTCTTATTAACCTTTAGTGGCGCTGATTACGACACCTTTCACCCTCGCCGCGCATCGGCTAATGTAAGTGGACAATCGGGTTGGCCCTTCCCAGATGGAGTCAGTGGTAAGGATGTAAAGGTTAAAGATGTTATAGGCTTAAGCCGTAACAACAGAGAAGCAATCCTCGAACGTATGGGTAAGGCTGATAAGTTATTCCAAGAGCCTGACAACACAGGTGCTGCACGTAAAGCTAAAGCAGAGAAAGCTGCTCAACGTGCTCCTGAGTATGATGGTAACGTCGTGAATGAGGATGGCAGTGTTGTCTACCTAGATTCAACTGCGTCTGACATTGGTGAAGTCTATAGCATACCTAGTGACCTCGAGGGCCGACCAGACCTTGTATCTAGTGATGACACAGCGCGTGACTTGTTTATCAAAGCACGTGACCTACGTCGTAATGATGAACGCTTCAAAGCTATGTCGTATGAAGAAAAGCTTATTGCTGCTGAACAACGTGCTCATACAATTTATGAGACATCTAATGTTGAGGGCACAGAAGCTCTCGCTGAGATTGCTACAAGTGGTCAACGAGTGTTTGAAGATTCACTTACTCATATCTATGCGATGCAAGATGTTGAAGCTGCGCTGTTACGTCAGCATAAGCAGAACATCATCACCATACGTGACCTGAAGAAAGAAGGTAAAGAACCTCCCCCACAGATGATTGCTCAAGCAATGGTTGTTGAGAAACAACTAGGTGCTGCGTCTGATTCTGTTATTACAAACATGGAATCCTTAGCTCGTGCGTTTGCATCACGTAGACGTAAAGGTAAGGGTTCTGCAATTACTACCACTGAACTCGAGGGCAAGTATGTCGATGGTGTAGAAACCGAAGAGTTCACTAAGCTAGTTGGCGCTATCGAAAACGGTAAAGTTGACGGCGAGAAGTGGTATGAACAAACCGTCCTTGCTATAGAGAAGGGCGATGTCAACGCAATGCGTGTATCCAACAGCCGCTACAAGATGGGCTGGGGTCACGTGTTAATGGAAGCTTACTACTCATCACTACTATCTGGCGTTAAGACACAGACGGTTAACGCAATGGGCTCATGGATGAATACAATCATCATGCCTATTGAGAAGATGATTGGTCGTGCTCTTGTTACTGATGCTAACGCAAAGCAACAATTAGCTATGCTTGCAAACCTCCCAAGACAAGCAATGGAAAGTCTAGGGATGATACCCGTAGTCCTACGTGAAGGTTCAAGTCAGCTTGACCCAGGCGGCAGGTCTTCACTAACTGATGCAACAGGTATGCACCGGGGTAGAACTAATGTAGCTGAAGTAGCTGGGTTAGATAACACTGCTGCTGGTACTGTTATGAATTGGTTACATGGTGTTGGAACCTTCCCTCTCCGAGCATTGGGAGCTGTCGATGAGTTCGCTAAACAGACAAACTATCGTGCTCACGTACTCGCTGATTTAACTCAGAAAGCTAAAGACGTTCATCCTTCTGATGGAGTCGCACAGCAGAAATGGGTGCAGAAGAAGTTCGACCTTATGACTGAGGACGGGAAGATGTATAGCGCCCGTACTATGTGGAACAAAGCTGAACGTATGGCACGTGAACAAGTAGGTGAAGCTGGTGATGATGCTAAGTATCTCATCCGTGAGAAAGCTACTGAACTCTTTAATGATATGTGGGACAACGACCTCGGCAATGTTGCCAAAGAAGGTCTACGTCTTGCACGTGAAGCTACATTCACATCAGCTAACAACCCGAACTTAGGTGCCAACCCAGCGTCTCGTGCAATACAAGGAGCCGGTGCAGCCCTTCAAAGAGGACTTGCCAAGCATCCAGTAGGACGTTTGATTGTACCCTTCGTTAACACCCCGACAAACCTAGCTACATGGTTTGTTGACCGTCAGTTTAGCCCAATGTTTGACGGGTGGAAGCTAGTTAAGTCTAAGCTTAAGCCTGAGTATGACCAAGCTATCTACGGTGGTGACCCTAATCTAAAGGCTGATGCCGTTGGACGTCTGGTTACTGGAAGTATGATGACTGTTACTGCATTGGGAGCTATTACTGCCGGTAAGTTAACTGGCGGTGGACCGCGAGATTCGCAACAAAGACAAATATGGTTGAGCGCAGGTAACCAACCATACTCAATTAAAACAACTGACGGCTGGATTAGCTACAAACGCTTGGACCCTTGGGCTAGTTTCCTTGGTGTAACTGCTGACCTTGTAGAAGGTATGGCTCACCAAGCTGAAAATGAAGATGATTCACTCCCGTTGGACATCTTTATGGCTACAACAATGGCCTTTAGTCGCAACCTGCGTGAGAAGACTTACCTGCAAGGTATAACTCAAGCTGTTCAAGCTCTCACAAACCCTGAAGTTCATGGGGCAAGATGGATACGTGGCTTTGCCAGTGCCGGAATGCCTACTCTTATTAAGGACATGAACTCTGACCCATACTACCGCGAGATACGTTCTGCTACTGACCAATGGTTAAGCCGAACTCCTGGCATGTCTGATGAACTGATGCCTCGAAGGGACCTACTAGGTGAACCTATTGAGAAGCCAGGTTACTGGGCTCCAGGTGGACTTGAGTTCATGTCTCCTTTTGCCTATTCACAAGTAAGTAGTGATGTGGTAAAGAAAGAACTAGCTTCACGTGAACATGGGTTCTCTCCTCCTCAAGCTAATAAGAACGGAGTGGACTTACGCGAGGTTGTTTCCAAGTCGGGACAAACTAGCTATGACCGCTGGCAAGAACTACATAGCACCGTTAAGCTAAATGGCAGGACTCTACGAGAAGCCTTAGAGCATCTCATAGAATCTCCACGTTACCAACGTATGGTGGAAACTCCAGACTACGACCCGAAGGTGGGCGAACTAAGAAAGGTACTCTCTAGGTACCGGTCTCGCGCATACAGGGAAGTAGAGAAAGAGTTCCCTCAACTACTTGAATCTCGAATCCAAACTAAACGCCGTCAAGCCGCAGCGCGATACGGACGTAATATCCAAGACATCTTAAATTATTAATTAATGGCCTACTCCTTCGTTCAATATACCGGCAACGGTTCTACCACTGACTTCAATATTGTCTTTAGTGATGAGCCCGGCATCGGTAGCAAGCCTTATCTATCCAGTGGTCACCTCGACATTTACCTGGGTTCAGGAAAGCAAACATCTGGCTACACTATTGATGAGTCAGGAGCTACTCCTAAAGTTGTATTCAGTCCTGCACCTTCAAGTGGAACCATTGTCAAGATACAACGTGTCACCCCGAAGACTGCTGGTGGACGTTTAGTTGACTTTCAGGATGGCTCAATCCTTACGGAAGCTGACTTAGATAACGCTGCAATACAGAACTTATACATAGCTCAAGAAGCTCAAGATGTTGGTGTTGGAGGCATAGCAAAGTCTGCTGATAATACCGCTTGGAATGCTGACAGCTTACGTATTGAAACATTAGGTACAGCGGTAAGTGATTCAGATGCTGTGACTAAAGGTTACGTAGATGGTCTAGCTTTATACGGTGGGGGTACAACTAACCCACAAGTTTGGAAGTTTACAACCACTGACGCTACGACAAGTAGCTTTACATTGGCCTCCCCTTCGCCATCCTCACTTCGTAATGAAGTCTTCGTAGTATATGTTGCTGGTCTTATTCAGGCTCCCTCGTCTAACGATGGTGTGACTGTAAGAGACTACAAGGTAATCGAGAGTAGTGGAGCATACGTACTTGTGTTTGAGACTGGGGCCTTCCCTTCAAACACTGGTAATACTAACTGCCCACCAGATGCTACAGAGATTTACGTTCAAAACTTTGGTACAACGCGTAACGTCTTTGACTCACCGTTAACCTTAAGTGCGAATGGGGCCACCGAAACACCGGTCACTCTGAAAGGTGCTGTAGGTCAGACTGCAAAACTTTTAGAAGTTAAGAACTCTGACGGCGTAACTAAAGCATCTATAGATGACGATGGTGACATTGTGTGTACGGATGTTGCGGCTACAGGAGATATATCTGCTACAGGTTTCTCCGGAACTACTGTCACAACTACTGGAACGATGACCGCTGCTGGTACAACGACAGCCGCCGGATTAATCTCAACCTCTCACATAACAGCAGAAACGTACGTATTCGCGCATGGTAATATAACAGCAAATGGCTTTGCGACTACCGGCAAAGTACCTGCCCACACCGGCCAAGTTAAATGTCAGGATGTAAAAGCCGAAGGTACAGTTGACTCCGAGGAGCTCGTCGTATCCGGTAACACCGGTACAGGAACATTGACCACTACTGGTAACGCTACGATTAGCGGTGATGCCACTGTAACAGGTGACTTAACTGTTAACGGTACGGCGGTTCTCCAAGGAATAAAGGGTACGCATTTTTGCGAGGTCCGTTTCAAGGCAGCTAAGTGGCAGGGTGCTATTACACACATAGATTCTGCTAACTGGCTAAACGTGGCCTCCTGTGTGAAGCTTGACAACGATACGGCTCGTATCACCTTTACTAACGCCGCCACCCATAGGCTTTATGCTACGACGGGAAGGTATTATGACACCCATCTGGGCACTTATGGCGGGGTCAGCTCGACTCAACATCTTGCCTATGTGGATGTTAATCATGGTG
>JGI24006J15134_10002501_pt1 | contig 10090 bp, 21 predicted proteins | sample LinPmetageLP53_FD_15134 | JGI IMG/M metagenome (IMG submission 15134) | reverse complement strand
TACAATAGAAAAGAGTATAAAGAAAAAGAGAGGGAGAAGAGAATGTTTTTCCTACAACAACAGATTGCCGCAGGGGAAAGATTAGATGGATGGTCTCTACAAGGTGCAAAGGATGAACTAAAAAGACTAGAGGAAGAGAATGAAGGACTTACGGAGATTAATTAAAGGAACCTTAGAGTTTATGGGGTTTTTAATGAATGTGACGGTAGTAGTAATAGCAATAACACCAGTATTCTTATTAGTAATATTACCAACATATATAATAGATGTATTAACAAATAACTTAAAATGACTGAAAAAGAAATAACTAAGAAACTAGAAGAGATAAATCAATGTATGATAGAACTACAGGAGGCAAAGTTTCATGATGCTCCTAAAGATATTATACAACAACTACAACAGAAGATAGATGTTCTAATAAAAGAAAGTGGTAGAGATGAAGGTTACCAAAATAAATTTAAAGATGAGTAAACCAGGAATGGTGTTACTTAAGAAGATAAAGATAAATTCACAAAGGACGGTATAAAGAATAATAACAATACACTTACTAGTATAACTCCAAGTGTATATCATTAATATCTTCCTATATAAAACACAAACAACAATGTTACAACTAGACCCAGACTTTAATATATGGATATCACTCCTAAAGATAGGAGGATGTATAATACTATTCCTTATATGGGGAATGATTTCTAAAGGATGGGGTAACAAAGGGGAATAGACAACAAACACTATATGATAGACATGAAGGAAGTACATCATTGTGATGTATGTGATAAGGCAATGGTTATTGCTGAGATGGGATACATAGGTAAACCAATCATTAGTAAGAAGAACCCTAAGTATAAGAAAGGTAAAGTCGGTATACAAACCCTATGTCATTTACACTATGATGAAGTACTCATTAAACAAGGTAGACACCCTAATACACTCTAACGATTTGGGGTTATTTAATGGACTTATTATAGAACGTTTTACAACGTTATCTAGTTACCCCCACGCCCTTATTTAAACCTATAAAGATAATCCATTTAAGGGACTCTTAGATACCTTATACTTAACATTTACTCTGTACTGTATACTTATATATACACGTACCATAACATACACTATTCATCGTATAGTATTTCCCACATAATACCACTCTTTACCACCTTACCCCACAAGTGTAATCCCTTATAGGACATTCCTATACACAATTCCCCTTATATAATACACTATGATTAGGACTATGACATAATGTCACTGGCCGCTAAAGGGATTGTCCCGCTCCCGCTGTGTGACCTAAGTTATTAACAATTTCAGATACTTACTAACAAGTTATCCACATGACACACTGTCAGGACCATTTTAGTGGGGACATTAGGGGACAATTTATATGTTCCATTACTAGGGTCGGGATGCTACTCCCACCCATCCACCCTAAAGGTACGAAGAATATTTTACATACACAAATTTTAAGGGTGACATATTGTCATTGTTAATAACTTTCTAAGGTTACTAACAATGGGATGTTAATAACTTTTCATAACTAAATGTAGTGGACAAATTGTCAGGTGAATTGTTAGGCCATGTCAAAAAATAGTTGTACCTTTGCAGGGTGGGAGGGATGGTATGCCCTGATGGGTACACGCTTACCTAGTCTAATTCTAAATAGGACCCAGGCTAAGTGGACTAACCTTAACCCCCCAGGGGGTATAACTATTTCTATGCATGGGGGAGCGGCAGGGACAACTAGATAGTATATAGGGACCCCCTACTGTATACGTGGGGCTGCCCCCCTGCCCCCTGCTCGCCGTATCCCCTCTTATCAGCGGCTTTTAGGGGGGTAATAAGGGGGCACGGTACTCTCTATGAAGTATTTATAGTTTTAAAATATTTTTTTGGAATTTTTTTAGTATATTTATGACTATGAGAACAATGGATATAATATTTAACGATGAGGGTTACTATGATGAATTCGTTAATGACCTTACAGATTGGTGTGAGTGGCAAGGTGTTCCTACATCTAAGGTTATCGTTGGTGTGGATGAGAACAATATTGATGGGGTAGAGTATTTTGTTGTTACCGTTAATGAGGGTGTCTTTAGTTATCTAATGTGGAAGGAATTTGATATTACCGAAAAGTATGGTCGTGAGGGTTGGAATGCGTTTATTGAATCTGACTATAACTGTGAAACGGCTTAACCTATAAAGGACCCTTAGTTAGACACCCGGGGTAATTAGTAAAAAATTTTTCTAAAAAAAATTTAAAGGATACTAAGGTATTTATAATAGATGAAATTACTAGACACTATAAAAGATATAATAAACGAATCTCCTAAGTTTAATGGGACTGTTACACATGACCATATGAATAAGAGAACGGATATGTCTGGTGAAGCTATGAGGTGGAAAGACAAGAGTCCTACATATAGACAATCATCTACTATGGAAGATGAGGATTTGGAGGAAACTACTCTTTCTACTATAAGTCGAAAGGGAAGAGCTAATTGGTCACCAGAAGCTATGCAGGATTTAGAAGCGTTCCACCCTGACTTTCTTCCAGAAGAGATGAGTATAGAAGATTTAGAGAACGGTTCATTCAATAAAGGAAAGTATTACACTATACAGAGTCCTAGTAAATGGATACAAGAAGAGTTAGGTGAAGATTTAAAGTATTGGTCTTATGATATTAAGAAAAACAATCTAGGACAACATTTGGATGAGTATGTTGATAAGGACCTATATAAAACTTTAAAGTTGAATAAGGGAGGTGAGTTTAACGAAGAGGAGGATTTGGACGAGTATAGGTTTGACTTCTATGAGGAAGATACTAGAGATTGTCCAAAGGGAATGTATTACTGTAGTGATGATAAGATATGTAAACCTGATTCTCAGAAACTTAAGGAACAAAACAACCCAACTGACACACGTGATGAAGAGATGTATAGGAATAATACACTATATGGTATTGATAATGAGGTTAGTGTATCAAAGAGGATTTTCTTTACCTTTGTTAAACAATTAGTTGATACCTATCCTGACACGTGGTTTGATGAGATGGGTCCTGATTTAACTGAACATCCCTGGGAAAGACGTGACCAGGTTTTTAGGGTTGCTAAGTTAGTAGGTGTTGGTAAGATTGAAAGTTTATTAGATAAAGCCTTCTGGGCAGCTCACGATAACTATAACGAGATTAAGAATGGTACTGTTACTAACTATAATGAGTTAGAGTTACGGGCATTTGTTGATTACGCTGTACCTTTAGAGTCTCACGCTACAATACATAAATGGATTTACTATACCCCTAACGTTCAGGCTTATGATGAAAATGATGCTGTCTATACTATCATACGTGATGACAATAATGAATACGACCCATGGGAATATGAAAACACAAACATGTACAGTGAGGACGAACATGATTACGAAGGTGGTGATATAGAGCTTAGGGATGACATGAATATCACTAAACGAGTTCTATATCCGGCACAAACCGGAAACCGGACTTCGTCCGGGTTGACTTTCGGCGACGGGGGGGACGACGTTTTAATAGACGTTTAAGAAAGGGTTTATGATAGATAGTAATAATATTCACCCTATACAAAAGTGGCCTGAGAGAGGACCTATTGACCTGGTTACTACAATAACCTCTTATGTTGAAGGTAAGACGGTGTGTGACATAGGATGTGGTGCTGGTGACTTACTGTATGAGATGAGAAGACTAGGTTTAACCGACAATATAATTGGTATTGAAAACGATAATTTCTTTTATGACCATATGGAAGCAAAAGAGGTGGTAGATAGGGAATTTCTTATTAGAGCTAATTTTACTGAAATATCAATACCTAAAGCTGACGTTTATTTATTATGGGTTCCGTTCGACCATTATCCACACATTATACAAATGATACCACCATCGATAGTAATAGATTGTATCCAGGGTGGTGAAGAACATAAAGAAATAATGTCAAGACTTACCTTTATAGAGGAAATAACGTACCAATATGATGAGAGACCATATTCTGAAAAAGGTAAACTCAAAAATAACTATAGGGGTGAGAACTGGCCTTTACAGGGTGAACGCACTATAACAGTATATAAAAAGACAAAAGGTGACGATTCTAACTCCCATTCAAATACTAGTGACACATAAAAAGATATCGATAGTTCCTTATATTTATAATAAAATAATATACTATGAAAAAACCAATTAAGATTACCGAATCTGATTTAAATAACTTAGTTCAAAGAGTTATGAAAGAGTCTCCACTAAAAGAAGATGGACATACGGACATTCCTTCAGCTATTAGGAAGTGTCAATTAATTTTAGATGATGCTGATGATATATTAGAGAGATTGGTAGAATTACAACACCATGGTGGTCACTTACCTAGTTGGTGGATGGATAAACTTACTTTAGCGGCTGATTATTTAGATACAGCTGATGATTACATAAACACTAGTGGTCATATACAAGAACAAGTTGAAATTTACGGGGAAGAAGAAATGTTAACAAGTAAAAACGATTTTACTTCTATGGATAGAAAAATGTTACATGCCGTTTATGATGTGATTGTTAAAGGTGGTTCTGGTGGTGGTTACAAAGGAGGTAGAAAAAGGTCCTTAGCACCTATTGGACAACTTACGACAAATGAACAAACTCATAAACTTAAATAAATTTATCTAAAAGACATTTACAAATTTACATTTTAGGTAATATTTATAATAAAAATAACATTATGGCAAACGAGAAACTAACAGAATCAGAAATTACACAAATTCAAAATATTAGAAATGATTACCAAATATTGGTAACAGCTCTAGGAGATTTGGAATTAAGAAAACTAACGTTGGAAAATCAGAAAGACGAACTACACAAAGAGTTTAAAAAATTACAAGGTAAAGAAATGGCTTTAGGAGTTAATTTGGAAACTAAGTATGGAGCTGGTGTGGTGAATATGGAAACTGGAGAATACGAATCTACACCAGTAGAGGAAGTACCGGTAACATCTGAGGAAAAAGCTTAGTAATTTACGAAACTAAAATATTAAATAACCTCACTTAGGTGGGGTTATTAATATGCTTAATTAGTCTTCGTCTTCATCTACCCATTCATCTGAAGAGATGTCGATATCGTTATTTCTTACTATATTATTTATAGTATGATTTAAACCATACTTTACATTTTTAGTGGATAAAGATTCGTAAACCTCATCTAACTTTTTTAGAGTTAATTCTACATTATAATCGTATTCGGTAAAATGGTTGTAGTCCGCATAATCTAATACGTCCTTCTTTAACTCATTTAACCTTTCTAAAACTTCTTGTTTGGTGGTGTGTGTATTATTCATACTCTAATAATAAGTAAAATTATCTAGTAGTTCAATGTACTTACCAATTTATTTTATTATATTTGTATTGTCCTTTGGACATAAACTAATCTAAAAATTAAATTATGCTAGAATTAGGAACCGTTATTACAGTGCTAATTACTCTTGGGGTTGTTGCTTTAATTACATCAGTTGTGGGAGTGGTAAGGTTGAATAAAAAGGTTGAAGAATTAGAGACGTTAAGATTGGATATTATTGACACTGATAGTAGATTTGAAAAATCTATCGAAAGAATTGAGGGTGGACTCTCCAGTACAATAACTTCCGTTGAAACAGAACTAAATCGTAGGATTGATGATGAACAAACTATGAGTAAGTCATCATTAAGTCGTTTAGAAAGAAGTTTGGATAAACGATTTGACAATGTGTGGACTGACATTCATAAATTGGATTCTACTATTAACCCAAATAAAGAACTCCTTAAAGATTAAATAAATCTGTAAAAATTAAAAACCCTCTTCGGAGGGTTTTTTTATGCCAATACTTCTTCTAGTGTTTTAGTTTCAAATTCGGTAAGGTTACTATCCTCATTAACATTGTAAATTTTAATGCCTTTTTCTTCGTATTGTTTTTTCACACCTCTAAATACATCACCAAAGGTTTCTAACATTTTGATGGCTAGAGGGTTTTGATTGGGATAACCACTGTGCCAATTTGTTTTACCCTTATCTAATTTCATGTCGTAACCTAATAGATAAATTGTTTTAGCTCCTAAATGGTAAGCTACATTTAATGCTGAATAACCAGTATTACTACCTTGATTGACGACGTAAGGTGAGTCCTCAATAAAACCACAGACATCAGACCAATAATTTTTACCTTTAACCCAAATGATGTCACATTCACAAAGGTGAGAACCACCAGGTGGTATATATCTAGTTGTTGATATCTTAAGTCCTTTAAAATTTTTAATATTTTCTACGTTATCTTTATGAAACTTTACATCGTTCCACAACAACCCTAGAGCGTTTGGCACTTTCTCCACTCCTCTATTAAGAACTAAAACATTTTTATTTTTTAAAAGTGACCAGTCAAAATTTGTAAGGGAAGGTCCTCCACCCACAATAAAAAGTGTGGTATCTTTTTTATCTTTTAGTACGTTTGGTATTGGTAGTAATTTATGCATTTAATTTAATTCTTTCTAATTCAACTTCGTTATCGAACCCCCATAATTTTACCCATGAAGACACAGCACTTACAACACCATTGTGGCCTTTACGTAAATAATTTCTTATATGTCTTGGTCCATACTGATGTACCCCTATCCAGGTTCCTTTAGTAGATTTTACCTTACCACTAATTTCTATAGTTACTAGTGTCTTTTCATTTTGAACGGTCCTTCTACCAACCCAAGACTTATAAGGAACGTTTCTTGCTCTTATAACTTTTATTTTAAAATCTTTAAGGTAGTGCTGGTTTGATTCAGTCTTACGTGGTGATAAAACAGTACTACTAAGTTTAGTATTTATTTGTCTTTTAGTCAATATCATATGCAAATATACAAAAAATACCTAACTAATACAAACTTAATACAATAAATTTTAATAAAGTTATAATAAACACGTCTTTAAACATATTTATTAAGAAAATCCTTATGAAGAAAATAAAACAAAATATCATACCATTATCTAATACCACATTAAAAAAAATAATTACTAGAGTAATGGAAGAAAAATCAAAGGAACCTAAAACTATGCACGAAAGAATTAACAAACAATTTAGTGACGCTAATAAAGTTCTACTTGAACAATTAAGAAATAAGAAATAATGAGAAAAAAAATAAGATTAACAGAAGCTGATGTACGTAGGTTAGTGGAAAAGGTAATTCAAGAACAGTGTGGAGGTGGAGACAAGTCCACTAATTTAGGTTTTGCTGACTTAACTGGTATGGGTATGGGGTTTGATAGTCCTATGGAATCGAAATATGGAAATTATATAGAGGATGAAGATGTGATGTTAGGTGAACAGGACGATGTTGAAGTGGATGATGAAACAGATGACGATACAGAAACATCATCACCAGTAATTGACGGTAGTGGTAAATTTAGCGATAAAGATGTAACAGCTGTTAAACTTTTTAATGACGGTAAAAAGAACTTTACACAACTAACGGTAAATCAAAAAACTTTAGCAAAATTATTAAATTATACTAACAAAAAATAAAAAACTAAAACTATGGGAAGAAAAATAATATTAAAAGAATCAGAACTTATTTCGTTGATTGAAAAGGTTGTAGAGGAACAAAGTCGTTTAAATGAAGATAAAGACTGGATGGGAGGTGTAGGAAAAGACATAGAGAAAAGAGGAACTGAAGGAGTATTTCACGAATGGTGTGATAAAGGTGGATACGATGGGGGTTGTGACCCTAAATGTTGGAGTGCTGCTAAAAAAGAAGGTGGTGTCTGGTCAAAAAGAGCTGGACTTGCTAAAGCCTTTTGTAAATCAAGAAAATAAAAATACATGGCATCTAGATTAACCAACGAACACTTAGCTAGTGAAATTAAACTTGTAAAAAATGACGTACAACATCTTAGAGATGGTCAGTCAAAAATGCAAGATGATTTAACTATGATTAAGAAACAATTACTTAACCCAGATAATGGAGCAATTGCGAGGGTTAATCGTAATACTTCATTTAGGAAAAAAGCTAATGGGGCAATATGGTCCATATGGGTTGCAATGTTAGGTGTTATAGCTAAACTTATTTTTTGGAGTTAGTACTTAATATAATCACCAATCCAATCACCAATATCTTTTTTAACCACCCAACCCAAACCTAAGTTTATTTTTGTTGTGTCAGCTAAAGTTTCTTTTGGTTCTATAACTTTATTACCATATTGTTTTTCACCACCAAACATATCAGCAATTTCATTTATACTATAATTTTTTCCACTACCCACATTAAAAATTTCACCACAAGAATCTTTTTGGATTACAGATAGTATGTTTGCTTCTACGATATCCTCCACATGAATAAAATCTCTTCTTTGTTCTCCATCATTATTAATTGTTAAGGCTTTATTGTTTAATATTTGGTCTTTAAATATAGGCATAACTAACTTGTAACCACCTTCATTATTCATACGGTTACCATAAACATTAAAGTATCTTAGACAAACAGTATTTAAACCATAAATTTTATTGTATAGTTTACAATAATTTTCACCTATTAATTTGGTGGTAGCGTAAGGGGAAATAGGATTGACTGGATTTGTTTCTGACGTTGGGGTTTTAGTGTCACCATAAATTGCTGATGTAGAACTAAAAATAAATTTAGGAATATTGTTAAGTCTACAAACTTCTAACATTTTTAGGGTGCCACCCACATTCATTTCATTATACATTTCTGGATTTTCTATAGATTCTTGTACTGCTGTTTTTGCGGCCAAATGAAAGACAGCATCAACATCTTTAGTTTGTTCACATAAAAAATCAGTGGTGGATTGGGGGATATTACATATTACTAAATTAGCTTTTGAATTAACATTCTCTCTTTTCCCCGTGGATAAATTATCTAAAACAATCACCTCAACACCTAAAGAAATTAATCTATCTACCAGGTACGAACCAATAAAACCAGCACCTCCCGTTACCACCACTTTTTTCAAACCCATATTATTTGGTAACATTATTATCATTTTTTTAAATGTTTCATTAAACTTTCATACCAACCATTATCCCCTTCTTTTATATGGAACATACCACCTTGTAAAGCACCAACAGAATCTCCAGACTCAGAAATTCCACAATCATATTTTATATAATCTTTTATGTATTCCTCTATCATCTCAAATTCAACCTCCCAACTATCATCATCATAATAATAAGATAAATCACCATCCTCATCTTTTTCTACTTCGGTTGGTTCTATGTTGGCATATTCTCTTAATTCCGACTTATCTATATTGTGGTAGTTTAGTCCATAATAACCTTTACCGTCAGTTAAGTATATAACTTCACCATCATCATATACGTATTTTAAATTTTTTATTTTCATAACATTCCTAATTCTAATTTTGCTACATCACTCATAAAACTTGAATCCCATGTAGGTTCCCAAGTTATAACTATTTCTGACTTATTGACCTTTTCTAAATTTTCTACTTTTGTTCTAACTTCTTCTGGTAGACTTTCAGCGACTGGACAATTTGGACTGGTTAGGGTCATCTCGACCTCAACATCAAACTTACCCACCACCTCGGCTGGTTTAATATTTATAAAATAAATTAAACCTAATTCGTAGATGTTGACGGGTATCTCCGGGTCTTCTACTGTTTTAATGACCATAATAATTTGGTCTTCTAATATTTTTTTTTCTTCCATAATTCTCTAGTGAATCCGATAGGATTCTATAAACTATTTCGTTTGTACATCTCTATGTCTTCCATTAGGTATTTTAGATATAGTATAGCTTTGTCTGTTTCACCAACTTTAATAAATTGAGTAACTTCAAGTATACGGTCAATCATCTCTTTACCGTCCATTAGGAGATTTTTTTTCTTTTTTCCCAGGCATCTTTACTTAGTTTTACACCGTAGGAATAATATTCTTTTATTTTTTGTTCTTTATTTACTATCGCTGGTCCTTTATGGTTATGGGTGAGTAATTTCCCCTGCATTTCAGTAGCGTAAGTTGTAGTAACAGAACCGTCCCCCTCTTCTCTTATAAATTTTCTCATAGTCTTTTTATTTATACCAAACTCCGTAAGCTGG
>JGI24006J15134_10002491_pt1 | contig 10116 bp, 1 predicted proteins | sample LinPmetageLP53_FD_15134 | JGI IMG/M metagenome (IMG submission 15134) | reverse complement strand
AGAAACATGTAATATAGAAGCAGACATATATGTGTTTTATGATATGACTTCTATGGATGCAACTTCCAGAACAAGAGCATACAATGGATTTAAAGCATGGCATCAAACCCAAGTAAATGACAATGGATATACAGGACAAGTATGTCATATACAATTATATGGAGAACGTTGGGTCTTATGGCCTGCTTGGCTTTTAAACCCACAAGATTCAAGTTTAACTCAAGATTTTAATGAGAATGATTGGTATGGTACTGGAGCTTTTACTTATAATATTAATAATGCATTATCAGGACTTGATAACCATTCTAACTCCCTTTCACAAATACAAGCACTCACAGAATGGACAAATGATTCAAGTGCTATTTTAGCTTCAGGACAAATAAAAAATATCCCATCAGATTCTGGTCATCCTGCATATAATGGAGTAGATCCTGATAGTAATATAATATCAGTTATATTTGCAGATGAAATATCTACAACCCCCAATCAAGAAGATCAATTTGCTTCGTCTGGACAAAGTGGAAATCTATTAGAGGGGGGTTACCATTTTAACACAGCTGCAAATAATTCTTCTCATGTAGTTGATTGGTATGAAGCTGGAGATTATTTTGAAGGTAGTCATTTAGATGGTGATAGTGTAAATGTTAAAAAAACATCTAATCCAGGACCAACACCTTTATGGAAAGTAGATTATATTAATTCTGTAAATAGAATAGCTGCACATAACCAAGCAGGTACAGGAAAATTTAATACTTTTATGTATCCTGCAAGACAAGGTCCAAATCAAGCCCATAGGGCTTTCCCTCTACATGTTTTAGGTGCTATAGAAAGTGGACCAACAAATGATGGTACATTACCAACAGCACCATCTTGTAATGTTTCTGTACTTACAGCTATAGAATCATCAAATCCTTACTATACCCACACAGACAACACACATGCAGGTACTCCTTCAATAGATCACGTTGCAAATGGTAAATTAGATAGTGGATATGGAGGTCTTGATCAATATGGTTTTGCATATAATGTTAATTTTATTACTACAGGTAATTCTAGTGTTTTTGAAGCTGCTATAACTACAGATTTAGATAATTTTGTTTTAGAACAAGACATATGTGGTGAAACTACAGAAACTATATTTACTGATCCTAATATATGTGTGGATGATGATGGTAATTATTTATTTCATATAGATAATTTCTTTATGGATCCGGGCACAGGAATTACAACTCCATTTACTAAATACACAGATTATATTACTGAAGGTCAAAATCAAGGATACGCAATAACTTTGGGAGACACAAGATTAGAATCACAAATAGGAGGACCAATAACAGCAGATGAATGTATATGTGCAGATGTTTGTCCTAATAATTTAGTAGTTAATGATAATGCTATTATTACAATTACAGGATCCTTATTTGATCAATATAACTTACCTTTTACAGAAGGACAAACAATTACACAAGCAAATAATAATGCATTTTCTGCAACAGTAACATCTTTAGATTCAGATTCAAATGCAATAGTAATAAACATTACTAATGGTACATTAACATTTTCAGATCCTTTAGTAGATGCAGGAACAGGAGCTCAATATCTTCCAGACCCACAAGTAGGTGAATTTATAATACCTCAACCACAAGGAGTATTTGAAAATTATGATGAGTATATGAATTTTGTATCTAATCCTATAAATGGGTTTAATCAAATAAATTTAAATACTTTAAAATTCCAATTAGTAGAACAAAATATTACGGAAACAAACACGGAAACAACAGATTGTTCTGTTGATGCAGACATATATGTGTTTTACGATCACACTTCAATGGGTGACTCCGCTATAGAAACAGCTTTTAATGCAGTAAATGATTGGGTTTTAGATTTAGAAGCAAACCAAGGATTTAATAAAAAGGTTTACCATATAAAAGCTAGAAAAGAAAGATGGCTAAAGTGGGGAGTTGGAATGTTAGAAGGATTTTCGGATACAACTAAATATCCTACTGGAGATTATGATGTAGAACCTTATCTTTTTTATGCTTTAGCAGATCAATCAACAAATGTATATAGCAACACAGATGATCTTGCTTTTGATTTAACTACCTTAGGTCCTCCAACAGGAGATGTTTTAGCTATTTGTTATTTAGATGAATCTGATGGTGTTTATATTGATAGAGCTGGTGGTGGTAATACTGGTAATGTTTATTATCCACAATTTGCTAATTTTGAACCAAGTGATGGAACTGTTCCTTTTATACATGATACAAGTGTTAATTATGCTAATTTTCAATTAGATCACACTCAATATGTAAATCTTTATAATAATTACACTGAGGGAAGCATAGCATGTTTCTTTTATCCAACTCCTAGTTTAGATAGACCTGCAAATAAACCAGATCTTACAGGTTTTTATACTCAAACTATATTATCAGGATTAGCAGCAATAACTAGTGGAGACAACAATGACGGATTATTAGCAAATCCTCCTTCTACTCCAAATATGATAAGTAAATCAGGAACAGTAGAAATAACAGGACATGCATTTTACAGTGCATTAAACACCTCAAATCCATACTTTACACAAGGGTATGGAGAATTAGATAAATATGGGTGGGGGATTAATGTAACTTTTCCTGCAATGTCAGCAGCACAATTAAGTATAGATTTAAATGAATTTGTATCTACCTCAAATTTATGCACAACAGAAACAACAACAGTACGAGAAATAGATATATTATGTACAGGTTCAACCTCAACAGATACTAATCAATATGGATTATATACAGTTGAAGGTTTTTATCAAAATACTTTAATAGAACCATCATCCACAAATAATGAATATTCAGCAGATCCTGTATTTTATACAAATTATTATGATTTTATAACTCAAAAAATCTCAGAAACGGGAGCTACGGGTATTGACTTTTTAAATAATAATGGAGCTAGTGTTGGTATATCTACTACATGGAATGACTTATCAAATTCAGTAGCAACATTAGGTACAACTACATTAACAACCACAACAACTCCAGGTACTCCTATTAATATATTTGCAACTAATAATGTTTATACATCTACATTTAATAATAGTGGTCTTAATTCTGGAATAAATGGAAATCCTAACCAACAATTAAATTGGTTAATAGATAATGGACACGGACAAAACATAGATGGATATTATTTTATAAATGACACAATAGATGAAACCCAAATACCATACAACACATGTACAGGAAATAATTTACCGGCAGGAGGAGGGGCATATAGTGTAGTAGAAGATTTTACTTTTACATCATTACCTAATTTTACATTCTCTTCTGCAGTAGGTACTTACACAAACTGGCACACATTTATTGATACTGTTAATGCTTTAAACTTTGTAGAGGGACAAAGTACAACTACTACAACTTTTAATGCAGGTTCTGCTTGTGAAACAGGTACAGACACAGGAATAAGTGGTTCAGCTTATACTAGTTCTCTTACATATCAAGTACTTTATAGTTCAACTAATTCAGGTACTAATGGAACTACAGCTCCCTCAGGAACAGTAGAAGAAACTTACATAGATTATGTAGCTCAAAACTATGGAACAAGTAATTTTGATCAATACTATTTTGAGGATACTATGAATGGATACTTAAATCAAGGAACATGTTTATCATACCTAAAATATGGAACTGGTCTTACTTTAACTTCTTATAATTCTACAAGTACAGGTATGGCTTCACAAGGTTTCTTTGGGGGTATGATGCAATCTGGTACATATACATCAATTGAATATACAACTTGGAATAGTTTTATTGATGCTTTAAATGTTGAAGAAAATTATCAAAATAAAGGTGCAACTCCCTTTAGCTACACTGATTCTCTTGAGGATGTATTACTTTTAATAGATACATTACAAGATAATGGAAGATTTTCATATGAAGGAAATATACCTACATATAATATTGAATTAAACGTAGAATCATGTGAATGTAGCACTACAACAACACCAGGCGCACAAGTACAACAAGATTTATTTAGTTATACAGATGATGCAACTTATGTAGCAAATTATCTTAACTCTCAAATAGAGGGGGAAATATATAGCGCTGCCTTTATAATAAGTACTACTGAAGCTACTTGTGAAGATGTACCAGGAGAACCTATTGAAGTAGAAGAAACTCAAAGTATAGCAGGAAACATACCTTTATATGGAAACTTAGATGGAGGAGCTTGTGTTTGTATTTCAGAACCAACAGGAGGAGAAGAATTAGATGGAGACATAGAATTTGAATCATGTATTTGTTGTCCTGAATCATCATCAGTAGCAGTAGGGTGTTTAGTAGCAGGAGAAGTATCTAGTAGTAGATGTGAATGTTCAGCAGACACTTATGAAACAGTTATTAATTTTGTTTCAGCTAGTAGTTTTGATATAATTCCTTCTAGTTCTGCTAAAATGGTAGAATTTAGAATTAAACCACATAGATTAGATAAACCAGAATATACATCTTTAGAAGCATGTTGTGATCCTATTATAACAGTACCAACAGCTTCACATTTATTTAGTTTATTTAATCCAACACAACCACAAACAACACCACATTTAGTTTTAAGACCCCATACAGGTAGTGATGTTTCGGCTTCTGGTGATTTTAGAAATTTTGGTTCATTAGATTTATATAAAAATGGATCAGTAGTAGGAAGCACAGACATATTCCCAGTATATAATGGAGCCTTTTGGAATGTATTTATAGGAACAAAAGGAGAATCAGGAAGTAATAGTGAAGTATATTTTGGTGCTTACCAATCTAATTTCTTAGGTCATGTTACTCATTTAACAGCTTCAGCTACATTTAGTGAATATGAAAGAGCATTATCTTTTGGAGATACAGCTTATAATATAGCTAATAACACATTGCCTGCCCCAACAGCATATTTTTGTGGAATTCCTACTAATACTAATTCATCCTTAGGAGATGTAAATACATTTAAATATTCAGGTTCACTTCAAGAAATAAAATATCACGTTAAAGATTTCTTAACACATGATACTTTAACAAAACATGCTTTAGATCCTTTCCAGTATGCGGGTAATACTATTAGTTCATCTTGGCATAATGTATATTTAAGATTACCTTTAGGAAGTAATAATAAAGTAGATTCGGCTTCTTATAATAATAATGGATTAGGAATAATTCAAAACTTTAACCCACACCCATCATTTAGTTTATATGAATCTTCAAGTATATCTAGTTCTGTAACTAATCAAGTATTTGGTGAAGTTTATGAAACTCACAGACATTTAACACCAGATACTGTAGGTATTTCAACTACAAGTGAAAAAGTTAGAATAGATTCAGGTTCAATAGATAGAGATATATTATCATTTGATATAAGATCAGAAACCTCTACATTAGATAGACAAGCTTTAGATTATAATGATTTAGGAGTATTTTTCTCCCCACAAGCAGAAATAAATGAAGATATAGTTTATACTTTAGGTGCCTTTAGAATGGATGATTATATAGGTGATCCAACCCATCAAAGTTTAGCAGAATATCCTGATTTAGAAAATTTAAAATTAGAATATTTTAGAAAATATTTAAACAGCTATAGACAAAATATGTTTGATTATATAAAATTAATACAATATATCGATCATACTTTATTTAAAGTAATAGAACAATTTGTACCTGCAAAAGCTAATTTAAAAACTGGTTTATTAATTGAACCTCATTATTTAGAAAGACAAAAGTTTGCAAGACAAATACCTACATTTGAAAGATTAGAAAGAGACGCAGAACTTGATCCTTATTTAGTTTTAGAAGGAAAAGTTGAACAGTATGAAGCTTGTGTTAATATTAGTGATTTAAATAATGAAAATTATTATGTGTGGAAAGGAGCACTAACAGGAAGTGATAACTTACATATGAGTCAAAGTAAATATGCTTCTGATGAATGTAATCCTTACATTACTTTATATGATAATTTTGATCCTCTATATGGTAATTATGTAGATTGTGTAATTAGTAAAGAATATTATTATGTTTCTAAACCACCACAATTTTACCAAAATGATCCTGTAAATGAGGGTATAGATCCTAGAATAACAATAAATCCTCCTTCTCCTTCAAAACCTTCGGGATATTCGGCAAGACAATCTCAAATTTTAAGGGGAACAACAACATCAAATAGTTCAGGTGGAGGAGGTTATGGAGCATAATAAAAATATATATGTATATAAAACAATAATAAATGGCACAGACACCACAAAACGTATGGAATAATAATTGGGGAAGCCAAACCAATAGAGAATCAACTCCTCCCTCAGGATGGAGTTGGGTAGACGGTAAAAATTATTGGGAATATACAGGGGTAATTTCTACTACTCCTACTGCACCAACAAATACATCAATATACCAAACATCTTCTATAGATTGTTTTCCAGATGTAATTGTAAATACTTCAGGAGATCCTATAACTTTTCCAACAGGAGATCCTGTCCATATACCAGGTATTTCTCCAGGAAAAACTACACCTACCCCTCCAGCTCCCCCCGCTAATGCTGGTGTACAACCTATGCCTACATTTGGTCAGTTATATAATGTGTGTTTTGATGATGGTCTTTTAAACCAAAAAGGATGGACTAGACCTAGATTTGAAGGATGTAAATTAAGAGGTTTATATTACAATGAATATACAGGTGAAATGGATGAAGGAAAAGAAATAACTCCTATCCAAAATCCAAATTTAGATACGAGTATAGATGGTTTACAGTTTATGATATCCTCTTCTTTTACAATATCTTTTGATAATGCAGCAAATTCATTAAAAGAAAAACAAAGAGGTAATCCTTTTGAATTTGATAAAGACAGTGGTATAGTTTATACTTTACGAGGAATCACAGCAAATTCATTACGTTTCCAAAATGAATTTAGAGATGATATAGCAGCTAGAGAAAAATACCCACCAAAAAATATTGATGGTGATAATCAACTTTTTGGTTTTGACCCACAACAAGGTGGAACCTTAGATATACCTCCTTTTGGTCCTAAAATATATGATTATCCTTTAGTACCTACATCTTTCTATAAATTAAATCCTTACACTCAAGAACCAGAAAAACAAGAAAGAAAAAAAGGAGAATTTACTTTAATTTCTACTCCTATAAAATTAAACCCAACAGATCCTAAAGGATTAAATGGAGGACCTTTCTTTTTAGGAACAAATTCAGGACAAGATGAAACTGTAGCTGGAAATAATAGATTAGCTACAGAATATCAAATTAGAACAGAGGAAAGAGAATATGTTCATCAAGGTCCTTGGTCTTACATAGATGAAACTACAGGAACTACAGTAAGTAATACAGCCGTATTGAACGATTTTACTACTTGGGGATATAATCAAACTTTTGTTTCTAGATCAGCTATTTTACCTGAAAAAGAAACAGAAGGAGATATAACATATGGTAAAAGTCCAGTAATTGAAAATTACTCAAATGCAATATTCTTTGGAAACACAGTGTATGGTTATCAACAAAGTGATGTATTTCCTGGACCAGGTCCTGATTTTTCATATCTTAAATTAGAAAAAGCTTATGTATTTGATTCTGAAGATGATGAATTTTTTGTACAAGAAATAAAATCAGAAGGAGAAGACAGAACATTCCAAAGTTTAATGCAGTCTACTTTCCCATGGTCTACAGATTTTAGAATGAAATTATTAGATTATGATCATTCAAATAATTTAAAATCAAGTTATGGTGTACATTGGAATAGAGGATATTTTTCAGAAATAGCAAGTTACTCAACATCATCAGCTCACAGAACAGGATCAGGACATTATCCAGGGACAGGAAGAAATTTTCAATTAAATGGTGGAAATTATATAGGAGCTTCAGCAGGAACAAATACAATAGCAGGTATTGGAGGGGTTGCAACAGGACATGGTCATGTTTTAACAGATAAACCAGCAATGGGTCCCCACCCACAAGATTTAGATAATATTAATGAAGGGGTTCAATTTAGAAAATCCCCAGTTGACGCTGATGATGGTGGTTATTATTATTTAGCCAGTGATACAGGAGCAGGAGAAGGAAGTTTCCTTTATGGTACTTTTAAACGAGCAGGAGCAGATCTTGGAAGAGAAGAGAAAAATTTCCCTAGATATCAAGAAATGGTACAACAAGGTAATTGGAAAACAGGTCCAGGAACAAGTGAATTCTTTGGATTAGATCCTTTACCTGGAGGTATGAGATATTATGAATTTAAGTTTTATCCAACATATAAACCTGTAGCAGGAATGTCGGCAGATGGTACTGATAACAACTATGCAGGAAGAATGATAGCAGGAACTTTCGAAATAAATGATAAAAATCCTTCAACAGATTGGTGGTTTAGTAAGGGAGGAGAAAAAGAAATAAAATGGGTGTCTGAAAGTTGTGCTGGAGATGTGACATCAAGTATGAAAATGTTTATGGATCAATGTCATAAACAAGAAGAATTATACATTTTAACATTTAATGAAGCTAAATTTATTGATAAATCATTTAATCAGAGTTTTGGAAGAGAAAACCATCCTTATAAAATGAGATCTTTAGGAAATGTACCAGGATATCCTGGAACTCCTTCTTTAGGATACGCTGATGCTACTAATGGAGATGATGCCTCTATTAACCAATATTCAGGTGAAGGAGATAATACAAAACCTTACAGTTATTATATAAATTACGTTAGACCTTTAAATACTTTTGGAAGTATGTTATATAGTAACAGACCAGAAGCAGTTGGTGTAAAAAATGCACATAATTTATTAGCAGGTTTAGGAGATGCAGCCGAAATAGGTATGGGTTGGTATGATTATTCTCAACGAGCTCAGGCATGGTCAGTTGCATCAGGTTCTCAGGTAAATCCAGCTACAGGCGAAGTTTGGACTACAAGTGATAGAGATTATAAAGGAATATATTCAGGATACGGACCTATAGGAGGTATACATGCAGGAGGTATAAATGCACCTAGATTTTTAAATGGAATTCCTTTTGTACAAGCAGGAGACGCAGATGGTAGAGCATATGCAAATGACGGAAATGGGACACAAAATGATTATCCTATTAGTCAAGGGGGAACAGGAGGTACAAATGGAACCCATTATTATGATTCTGTAAGTGTGTGGACAGGTTACATGTATGGAAATAATTGGGGACAATTTTGGACAGGTGCTAAATACATTAATCATAGAGAAAGAAAATCATGGCCTGGTGTAAATAAATGGACAATTTCAAAATTAGAAAAAAAACCTAACTTTTTATTAACTGATATAAATAAAGAAGAAGAATTACCACAGGGCGTAGGCCAAAAAGGATTTATACTTATACCTGACACTTTAAACCCTAGAATTAAGGCTAACTTAGATTTTTATTTAAGCAAAGCAGGTTTAATTGATAAAACAAGAGCACCAAAATACAAAGATAAATCAATAAAAAGAAATACTTATTTACCTCCTAAAGTAAAATTAGGAAAAAGAAAAAGAAAAGGATTCTTTTGGAAATTAATAAAACAAATAAAAGGTAAAGATTATTAAGAAACAAAAAAACATTATATTTATAATAAACAACAAAAACAATGGGATATTTAGATAACACACAAGTTATAGTAGACGCAGTTTTAACTAAAAGAGGACGAGAATTATTAGCTAGAAATGATGGTTCTTTTAGAGTAACACAATTTGCATTAGCAGATGATGAAATAGATTATTCATTATATAACGAATTCCACCCTAATGGATCACAATTTGCAGGTGAAGCAATAGAAAATGGAACTTTATTAGAAGCTTTTCCAGATGAAAATAATATTATGATTCATAAATTGGTTACATTACCAAGGGGTACTACAAAATTACCTATTGTAACAGCTAATATAAGTAAAGTACAACTATCTCTTGGATCTACTACAAATGTAAATCCAACAACACTTAACTTTGGTGGTCAAGCGAATCTTAAAGAACCATCAGGATATATGGCTACAATTGCAGACAGAAGATTATTACAAGCATTTGTAGGAGTAGGACAAAAAGGTAGAGTATCTGCTCGTAGACCATTTAGTGATTCTGCTTTAAGTGAAACAATTAAAGGTA
>JGI24006J15134_10002488_pt1 | contig 10126 bp, 16 predicted proteins | sample LinPmetageLP53_FD_15134 | JGI IMG/M metagenome (IMG submission 15134) | reverse complement strand
ACTTGGTATGCAAATGTTATTAAAACCATATAAGTCACAAATCTTTTTTGCCATAGTTTGACCAGGGTTTCTTTCCTTATCAAAATCATTGTCATATAAAATATCTATTGTGTTGAAACGTTTTTTAAGCTCACTTATTAATTTCTCATCAGGTATCTGCATTTCACTTTGCATAGCTATCGAATGATAACCGGCAGAGTATAAACACATAACATCTTTAAGAGAAGAAGTAATGATTAGTCTGTCACCAGATTTTGGAAGTTGGTTAAAGCCTTGTACATCTGCTTTTTTTGTGTTACTTAACCACTTATTAATACTTTCGTAAGGAGAATAGATTTTATATCGGTTTTTAAATTTAAAGGCATAACTAACTGATTTACAAGTAAATCTTGTTTCGTTTACCCAAAAATGACTTATTGGTTCAACGGCAAACATACTTAAAGTTTTTTTACTCACCAAATATTTACCCCAAAAATTCGCATCTTGTTTATTCCATTGTCGTTTTTTCTTCCTAATAATAACTAAAGATTTTGTAAATTTAGGAGTAGTTTGTCTGTACCCCATAATCCCCATTGTAAATTCTTTAGCTTCATTATTAGAAGATAGTTTCAAATTAAAATCACAATCGATAATTCGCAAAGCTGCTATGAATGAGCAATTGTATTTATACTTTACATAATTAAAGCAGTCAAAAGCATGATCAGCATTACCAAAGTCTTTATATAATAATTTACCATTATACGGAATAATAGAAACAGTTGGAGAATTATCTTCTCTAAGATCACTATTAAATTTCTTACCTAAAGCTTTAAAGTTTGGACAGTAGTACACAAAAATGTCATACTCAGTAATTTTACCAAGTATGACATCTGTGTGTAAATAGTCATTGCTACTCCTACTTTGAATTGCCATTTAGAAAGGCGCTTCTTCAGTTTGTTTAACACCGTTTTGAGGAGTGTCTGGCATTGTCCAGTCATCTTCTTCTCCAATAGTATCAGGAGTAACTAAATCCATTGTTGGTCTATGCGTCCCCCATTTAAGATCTGCATTAAAGTCTGCATTAAATGAACCATAGTCATCATTAAGAGCTTTTACAAAGAAATCATCTCTTTGAGGTTTTACTCTACCAAAGTATTTAGTGTATACTTGCTGATACTTATCATCTTTAACGCCTATAAGAACTCTAGCTTCATTATTAGATAAAGCTTTAACTAATTCTTTAATTTCTGATAAGTCTCCATTAGCTATTGCAGGCATAGTATCAAATGTTACTTCATCTCCTGATGCTACATTAGCCCAAGCTTTAACAAAATTGATAAGAGTTTCCTCACCTGTGTAAGCTTTTCTTTGACCTGCAGTTTTCCACCACTCATATGATGGAGCATCTTCAGACCATGTAGACTGCCCAATAGCATTCATCCATTGATGTTTACCGTTTTGTGAAACTTTTGGCTTATTTTGCATTAAGATTTCTAATTTAAAGTTACCATCTTCATTAGCTAGCCAGAATACAATTTTATTGTATGCTTCTCCACTAAACTCTACTGTATAGTTTGGCTCTTGCTTAACGTTAATATCCATTGCATGTAATTCCGCCATTGTTGGATTTACTGCTTTAACTTTAACATTTGTTAAACCTGAGTAGTTTTTAATTCCACCTACTACTTCTTCTGTACTTGCATTACTTTGTATTGCCATAATTTTAATTTTTATTGGTTTTTAATTTATAATTCGAACGTATCATCGTCCATGTTTAATTCTTCTTCTTGTTGTTCTTTTACTAAATCTAAAGTGTCTTCAAAAGATGGAAGCTCTAATTCATCTTCATCTTCATCAGTAGATATTATTTCACCTCCAGATTTTTCTACAGCTTGATGTAAATCAGCTATTGTATTAGTTGCAGCGTTTAATAAAGTTTCTTCTGGAGTTTCAAACTGTGTAGGACTCAGCATGTCTATAATAGCATCTTGAGTTTCTTGCATTTGATTTTTAACTTCTCCAACTCCTTCAATAGCTTCGTCTATAGCTTGCTCTAGAGTTATTTGATTAGGATCTACAGTAACTTCTTCTGTTGTGTCTGTAGTCATATCATCTATAAAAGTAAAAGATAAAGCTTTCTTTCTACTAGGTCTTCTACCCTTAAGAAGAGGATGTTTAAACATCTCATCTACTTCCCATGGTTTAATTCCATACTTTACAGCCATATCTGACTTGCTTACACCCTCTTTAAGATCTTGATCGATCATAGAGATAGTAATTTGTTCAGGTGTTTCACCTGGTGTTACATTTGTTTTCATTTTAATCATTTTTTGTGTTTAATTAATCTATAAATATTTCTGACCAATTCATAGGCATGGTCTTACCCTTTAAATGTTTGCATCTACTACCTGCAGTTATATCATCCATAGAATCAAATGAAACCATAGTTTCTTCTCCTTCTCTATATATATAACCAACCGCATCAGCGTTAGCACATGTAATCTGCTTAATTTTACCAGTTAAATCAAGGTCCTTAACAGCAACCTCTTTACCTTTCTTCTCAAGCATCTTATCTTTTAAGTGTCCAACTAAGATAATATGATCCGCTAGTTTATTCAATTTTTCTATCCATTCTTTGTAAGCCATTCTTAAATATAAGTAGCCAGCGCCATTAGGCAATGATAGTACTGATGCACCAGGGTTCTTTTGCTCAAAGTTTTTACCCATTGGAGTTTTCATATAAATTTGCTTAGCATATCCTTCACACCACTCTTCTAGTTTACTAATAGTGTCAATAGCTATATATTTATAAGGTCTCCCTTCCTTCATGATTGCTGAACCAATAGTTTGTAAATCCTTCAAACTGTGAGCTTTAACTTTTAAAGCATCAATCATATCTGAACCATCTTCTAAATCTATGATCAGACAATCATCTAGTTCTGCTAATACACTAGTCTTACCAATCTTTGGTGGACCATATATTATCATATTCTTTGGCGATTTACGGCTAGCCTTTACCTTTTCTTTTGGTAATTCCATATTATTTAGTTTTTAATTTGCTCCTTAAACTGTTTCTTTTAGATTTTAGTCTTGACAATTCATCATCATCGTTTTTAAATCTTTTTGTTCTTTTGTCTATGTAATTGATCTCGTTTAAGACCGCTACCCTGGCTTTGTTTCTGCCATTCCTTTTGCTCATAAATGTTTATGTTTTTAATTAATTTTTCATTTTCGGTTAATCCTCGTTTAAGGATATTAGATAATTTAGATTTTAATTTTTTAATTATCATTTTATTCTTTCGTTAATTGTAAATGTAGACATCTCTGCCTCATAAGGTATCATGCCTAATAAACCATCACGGTTTTTTTCTACATGTACTGCTAATAATTTAACTGGGTCTTCCCCGCAATATGCATCTGTAATCCCATATAAATCATGAGGACGTTGCAGCATCATAACTACATGTGCATCCTGACCTATACTGTCACCACCAAATAAATCTGTTAATAAAGGTTGGTATTGTGCTTTAGCACGATGCTCTTGCTCTATGTTACGATTTAACTGGGATAATAATATATTTATAGATCCCATTTTAGCTTGCAACCACATACAACCTTTAGATACTTCGTTAAGTTTTTGCAACTCATGCTCTTTATCACTTAAGATAAGTCTAGAGTGGTCAAATACATTAACTATAGTATGATCAGGTTTTTTGTTTGTTATTTCTATATTAGCATTTTTAACAAATTCCATATTTCTAGGAATATTATTAAAGTAAATTGGATAGTGAGCATACTTAAGTACTTCTGCCTTAAATTGTTCGTATGCCTCTCTTTCTAATTTATGCTCAACAGATAGTAATTCACTAACTTCTTTATTAGTTCCCTTAGCACCAGCACGCATTATCTGCTGATGTCCAGGCATCTCAAAACTCCAATATAAAACTAAGAGTTTTTTATTTTGATTGTTATCTAATAAGTCAAAGATTAGTTGATTACTAAACGCTGATTTACCTACTCCCGGTCGACCTGCTATTACATACATTTTACCTGGTTGTAATCCTCCAAGTAAATTTTTATTTAGCCTGTTCCATTTAGTAGGGTAAACTTGACGTTTTCCATTCATACCATCATGCACCTGATGTAACGATGCGCTGATAGCTTTGTTGATACTTTTAAATCCGCTTTCTTTAAAGGGATCTTGTAATTCTGGTGGTAATTTCTCGTGTGTCATTTTCTTCTAAGTTTTCATACTTTTCCCAAGTATGGTTATTAATCCATACCTCTAAGTTTTGTAAAAACCCGAGGTTATCCTTTTCTATAATTAATTGTTTATTTAAACAACTAAGTATATGTTTATGCTTGTAAGCTTTTGTGCCTATAATTTTACTATACTTATTTTTAGCTTTTTCATTTGCTTTAGCATCTGGATTCTTTGCATGAAGAATTCTGACCCCACTTCTAAGTGAATTGACTTTCATTGGATATACATTTACTAACTCAGCAAACATCTGATCAAAGTTATTAGAAAAGAGATTTATAAACTCTTGTCTAATAACATGTTGATCAGCGGTTTCACCTAGCGTAATGTAGCCTTTTGATTGTAATTCATCTAAATTTGGTTTAAGATTAAGCGTTGTTAGATAGTTAAAACCTTTTCTATANATAATATACAAATAAAGAAAATCATCCGCACTTAGTTGTGTTTGTTGGAGTAATTCAAAATCTATATCTATCTTCATAACCTAATCAATTTAGTAAATTTAACTATAATAGTCTTTTCAGCTTTCCTGGCAGTTAGGGCTATAAAAGAATCTTTTATAATTAAATATATTACTGTTGCAAATATACTAATGTTTTTCATACTATACAAATTTTTTAAATATTAATATTATTTTATTTCCAGACAACATTACTAAGGTTTTTAACTGCATTTTTTAGCCATTTTTCTTCCTGAGAATCAGCTACATACAGTATTATAATTTCCCCTACTTTGCCTTCTTTAAATCTAATCAAACGACCAACTCTCTGAATCATTGATAAAGATTTACTTGTAATTCCACAGATAATACCCATGTTTGCATCTGGCACGTCAAACCCTTGGTTAAGAGCTTTTGTAGAACACAGCACATTAATAGACCCATTTCTAAATGACTCTAAAGCTAAATCTTTTTGTTTTTTAGTCTTTTTAGAATGATAAGACATTGCATTAGGTTTAACAGAATCACATAATTTATCTGTAAAATCATTAGCCCCACTAAATACTAGAATTCTTTTGCCTTTATTCTTTTTATATAAGTTCTTAAACTTATTTATTTTATTTTCTGCAAAATCTACTATTTGTTTCCTCATTCTTATAGCTCTATAAAACATTACTGCTTTCTGCTTTTCTCCAGGAGTAGCATTTTTGTTACCCATTATCATCTGCGCAGTTTCAAAAGCATTAAATTGTCCTAGTTGATACTTCCAACGAAGAAAACTATTATTAGCTTTTTTATATTCAACTTTCTCATCTGGAGTTAAAGTTACAGGGACACAAGATATATTATACGGACTTACTACTCCTAAAGCTACGCATTCATCTAATGTAATAGAGTAAGCTGTAGGTGCTATTTTACTTAAAATATCTCTGTATTCATCTTCTTCAGGTAGTGTAGCAGTCATGCATAATAGACTGTCATAAATATTATTCTTAAAGAATTTTCTATATTCATTACTTAGTCCTAAATGTATCTCATCACATATTACTATATCGTAATGCTGCCCTTGCAATTTATAAGCACTTTGGTAACATAAAATATCTACATGGTCAAGGCAATGACCTACGTTCCATTTGGCAAATTCACCACGAAACTGATCTTGCAATTGTACTGTAGGAACTAATACTAAAGCAGATTTTTCATCACTTTTACTTTTTTGATTTAATATATAATCTACTGCTAATACTCCTACCCTAGACTTACCAAAACCTGTCCCTGCTATTACTGACCCAACAAAACCTTGTTTAGCCCAAGAGTTAAGAGCTTTTCTCTGCTCTGTATCTCTTATTGTATTTATATTCTGAGTCACAGTGCTTTCCATAACGTAACAGTTCTATTAGTATCATTATCGTAAGTTGTGTTGTCAGCTGTAACTAAACCTAAGTTTACTAGCTCAGTCACTCTGCCCGTTACTCTATTTATATCCCACCCTAAAGCTTTAGCTATCATTCTATTTGTAGCTGAACCTTTTAAGGTAAGTATGTCATAAACAGTTTTTCGTTTACCGTTTATAGTAGTCTTTAACTTTTTAAGGGAGTTAACCTGTGTTTTTCTTATCATAATTTTTATTTTTAAGTTTTAACCAATATATTCTAAAATAATCGGATCTTGATTTGTTAAATGGAGCTGCTTTAATGTTTGCATATTTTTGTGCTTCTATAAACTCTGCCCACTCTTCAGTGTCTTCTTCAACTTTACCACTATATTTAAAATAGTCGTCAAATTCAATGTAATTAGATTTACATCTTTCCTGCCATTCTTGTTGTTGCTTAAATTCTGAAACAAATGCTTCCACTAAATGTTTATCCATTCTTTTTTTCTTTTTCTAATAGTTCATCCCTTAGTCTAACTAACTGACTTTTTTTAGCTCTAGTTGATTTATAAGCAGTGCTATCACTTTCTACTACAGTTGGTTTAGACATTTTTCTAATCGTTTGATTAAGATTATCTATTATTTCTTTTATTTTGCTCATAGTTTTTATATTTTTTATTATTCTTTTTTTCTTCTAATTTCATACCTTCTTGTAAAGCATATCGCCCTAACAATAAAGTTATTACTATTACCATAATTAATATTAATGTTTCTATCATATCTTTTTTGTTGTTAACTTTTTAAATACTCTCTTATTCTACTCTCACTCTTATTTAAAACCTCAGCTATGTTTTTTATTGACATACGCTTTGTTCTTAATTTATTAGCTATAGTAGCTAATTTAATAACAGACAAGCTTTTAAGCTCTGTCCATTGCTTTGTTTTACTGTTCCAGTTCATATCTATTGTTTTAGTTTTTAATTATTTTTCCCAACAGTTGCTAACTGTTACTTCAGCTTTTAACAAACCATTTGTTACTATCTCATTAGCAGCTACTTCCATTAAACTTTTCATAGATGATGTCCATTGATCTAAATACTCATTATTACATATAGTATCTATCTGATCATGTACAGTCATTACTAGTTTAACAGGTGCCTCATTCATTTTTATATACTCACGCATTAACACTAAAGCTCGTTTAGTCATATCTGCGCTAGCTCCCTGTATAGGTGTATTTTTACTAGCACGCTCTATACTACCAAGCTCCATCATTGATGCCTTATTGTTCCAAATCTTTGGATACCAATTACTAAACCATCTCTTTCTATTGTAAGGAGGAAATGTTTTAATATAACCAAACTTCTTCCCATAATTACCTAGCTTCTCAAGAAATCCTTTAATAGATGGAAAAGCTTCAAAATATTTATCGATAAGAAGCTTAGCATTATCAATAGTAATATTAAGGGTATCAGCAAGCTTGTTAGGCCCCATACCGTAAGCAAGACCAAAATTAATTGTTTTAACATTTGTTCTAAGTTTTTTATGTGTTGGACAGTTACATTTCTGTTTAGCATCATTGACATAATACGCACAATCTTTTTCTGCTGCATCATACCATTGTTTATCATAAACCAATTCAGCACAGGTAGAGTGTAAGTCTTGTCCTTCTTCTAAAGCTTCCAGCCATACCGGATCTTTAGATCCAAAGGCAATAACATTTAGTTCTTGAGAACTATAGTCAGCACTTACAAAACTCCATCCATCAGGCGCAATAAAACAATTCCTATAGATATTATCTGCAGGTATCTGTTGCATATTAGGCTTGGAAGAGCTAACTCTACCTGTATCTAGAATTTGGTGAAAGTTTGTATGTATTTTATTATCTCCAGCTAAGTTCTTAAAGAATGCGTCACCATAAGATGTACATAATTTCATAGCTTCTTTATATTTAACATACTTATCTATTAATGGGTATTTAAACCTATATTTATACATTTGTTTACCGTTAACATTCTCAAGCTTAGGTAGTATACACTGCAATACCTCAAGCACTTGTTTAGGTGAAGTCCATTTAATATCTATATCTCTAATATCATCAAGAGGAGTAAACATATCTGTTTGTATATATCTAGATACAAAATGTTTAACTCTACTATCAACTCTAACCATATCATCTAAATTCTCTTGAAGTTCATCAGCGTTATCTTTATTAATACCTTCTATCTTCTTCCAAGACTCTGTATCTAAATCTAAACCATTATACTCTATATCTGCAAATGATGTAACAGCCTCATTTTCAAGGTCAACTACATTATTTAGTTTATATGTATCTATTAATGGGAGCTGGTGATTTCTTACACCTATTAAATACTCTACATCTTTAGCACCATAAACTATTTGATCTGATCTAAAAGGCTGACCTGTTAGTCCTATAAATTGGTTTCTTACCTCTTTATTTAACTCAACATTTAAATACTTTTTACATACATCTTTAAGTCCGTACCTAACTCCGTCTTTACCACAGTTTAATACTCTTTCAGTTAAGAATGTATCATAAATACCTTCACATTCTATATTACCCCAATGCTTTATAAATTTGTAGTCAAATTTAGCATTGTGAAATATTTTTATAATGTCTTTGCTTTCTAGTATATCTCTTAGTGGTTCAATACTAACTACTCTAGTGTCTATAACAAACTGTTGATGTTCATCTCCAATTTGAAACATAATCATTTTCTTGCATGTAAAGTCAAATCCTTCAGTTTCTGTATCTACACCTAATACCTGTTTATCTTTACAATAACTCACCACATCATCAATTGTCCCCAACTGATAATGTGATGCAGGTATGTGACTAACAGCTATTGTATTATCTATTAAATAAATCATTTTCCTCTTGCTATATCATGTAATAAATCAACATGTCTATCTGCCATTTCATCTATATGTTTATCGTATTCTTTTTCAGCTTTTTTAATTTCACTACAAATAGCTTTAGCTTGTATAATATCGATAAACTTACTATCAAATGTAAATCCCATATCATTATTTATTCTTGCTTTTTTATATGCAGTAAGAAAGTTATTTGAACTCCCGTCTTGCACCATCCCGTAAATCCATTTCATTTTTCCCATAATTTTAAATTTTAGTTAATTAATCTAATGCTCTTTCTACTATTCCACTTACAGTCTTTTTAGTTTGTAAAGTACAGCTTCTATGTCCAAACATTAATTGATACCCAATATCACTTGTAATAATCTTAGGTATGTTCCATTCTTTTACTACTCTTTCTCTTGTAATTTTTTTGCCTCTAAATGTAATTTCTTCGAGAACAGTCTTGTTCTTTACAATAGTAGGACTTTTATATGTATCATGTGTCGCCATAATAAATGTTTTTATATATAATACAAATATACTTAATTATTTTATATTATATACTTAATTCTTTTATAATAATAAATAAAAGAGCTCTAAGGCTCTCTTATTCATTATTTATTATATTAGTAGTTTGTAACTTCTACTAATTCATCTTCAGTTTCTTCAACCTGAGCAATACTTTGTGCATCGCTTGTTAGATATGTATGTTTAACAACATCAACATCATTTGCCATTACAACTTCTGTATTACTAAATACATAGTTTCCTTCATGAGTTATAAACTCACCATCTTTACCACGTCTTTTAGCTGCACTTTCAATGTTATCTAATTGATACTGTGTACCAACAGTTGTTTCATTGATTTGAAGTCTAAATCTAGAACCGTTGTGTGCAGGATTAAGAATATTTAATTCCATTATTTCTCCACGCTCAGTCATGATCCAATCTCCATCATCTCCAAAGTTAATGTTAAATAGTTTTGCTGCATCAACAGGTTCTGCTGTTACCCAAGCTCTTCTTGGCTTACCGCTAAATCTTGCATCACTTGCATTTAATAATGTTAGTGCAGATACTGCTCTGTCTCCTGATTTGATAATCTCTGCAAATTCTAATGATAATTTACCATTGTTAATTTTTCTTGCAGATACTAATAATGTGTCTTTTAGGTTTAGAGTGTCTAGACTACCACTGTTTG
>JGI24006J15134_10002482_pt1 | contig 10136 bp, 17 predicted proteins | sample LinPmetageLP53_FD_15134 | JGI IMG/M metagenome (IMG submission 15134) | reverse complement strand
CTTGAGCCATAACATTCAAAATAATTCCCTCTGTGTAAAGCATTTTACTTCCAAATGTGGCAGACTTTGTTTGATTTTCCTTGAAATCAACAGATTTTTGTCTTAATATTTTATCTAATTTTAAGTTTTCTGGTATAGGTAAATTTGTTGTATTTTCTAAATCAATTCCTGGTCTTGTTTTAGTAATTTCTTTTCCATCTACAATCTCTGTAAACTCACCACCAATAACAAGTTTTTGATATTTAATAGAATACTCTGCTTTCTCAGCAGCAGAGACTTCTTCCCCAAGAGCCAATCTTTGACCAATCTCATTTACTGTGGCAACAGTTCTTTCAAACTGTGATCCTGCTGATTTTCCTAAATCAGCTGTTCCCATTGGCAATTGGTTAAATTGATCTGCTGTTATAGAAATAATTTTATTATCAGGGATTTTTGTTCCAGGAAATACTTTCTTAAACTCTTCTTCATTTGCAATTTTTACAGGAAAAGGTTTTGAAGGTGATGGGTCTTTTACAACTTCTGATAATTTAAAATTTTGATTCTGTAAATTTTTTGCTTCTTGTATGCCCATGAATTTAGTATATTTTTCACCAAATGGTGGAGTCACTTCGTAATTTTTAAAACCAGTTGTTTTACCTAATGCTGTTGCCAATGTTAATGCTTGTGCTGGCATTGCTGCTTTAAGTTTTCTTTCTTCTTCAGCTCTTTTTAGTAAATAAGCAGTTGGTGATTCCATTGCTCCAGTAGCAGAACCCAAAAGTGTTGCTCCTGGCTGACTAGCTTGTTTTGCCATTTCAGTAAAGTATAAAAGTCCAAGCATATTTTTATCAACAGGTTTAGGGGCTGGAGAAATTTGTTTAATTAAATCTAATGCTCCTTGATAATCCAAACCACCTAATGCACCTGCATTTACATCTGCCATATTTGTAGATGAAGCACCTAAATTATTTGAAGGAGGTTTATTTAATTCACTCACAATTTTATTTAATTGCTTTTGATTCATGTCACTTGCATCAACATGATCAAATAAAGAATCAAAACCTTGATTTACAAAATGTGACATAATCTATCCTTGTGACAACTTGTATGCATTATATAATGCACCAAGTCCACCTAATGTTTGTCCATAAATACTTGGGTTCTGTATGTATTGTGAGCCTGTTTTCATTCCATAACTTGTTTGATCATATGGAACACCTTGTAAAGCACCTAATAAAAAATTCAATTGTTGTTGTGGATATTGTCGTTGGTCAGTGTAATCAGCATAAGCCAAATCTAATGCCATTTGATCTAATTGCCTTTGGGCTTGACCAGTGCTTATAAGTCCAGCTGCAGCTTGTTCCTGAAGTCCTTGCACAAGTGGAGCCATTCCTTCAAGTTGCTGTGTTCTACGGAGTCTAGATGCTTCTTCTGTTTCATAGCTTGTTCTTGCTGCATCTTCTGCTCCAAATCGAGCAGTTCTGTCTTCAGTAAAACGACCTCTCATAACATCTTCAGCTCCGAATCTTGCATCCCTATCAGTGTCATAGCGACCTGCAGCAAAACCTAAACCTTCTTTTGCAGCCTGTGATCGTATATCACCAGCTCTTGTTGCAGCTTCCCCAGTTGTCTGACCTTCAAGTATTCCTAATCGAGAACCGAAACCTCCACCTCCTTTTGCTGCTTTGGCTCTCGCTAATGATAAATTATCATAAAGTGTTTGATCGACTTGCCTTACTGCAGGATCTGCTGCTGACTGATAAATATCTAAAAAAGGTTGAGCTGTTTCTATTGAGAATGGATCTCCTAATAATTCCTGACGAGTTGCACCTTCATATGGTTCTCCAAGCAATTCATCACGAGTCATTGAATCATAACCTTTGCCGAGAGTCATTGCTGATGCACCTGCCAAATCTATATAAGGTTTATAGGAATCTGCACCTTCTCTAAGGATTTCTGCTGCTCTCTGCTCATCAGGTGTTAATTTAGAGCCACCATAACTCGCTATTCTTGGTCCAGTATATTCTGGGTAAGGTGATGATGCTATATTTGCAGCTTGTTCAAATAACATTTTACCACCAGCAGAAACCCATTCTGGCAGTTCTGTTCCTTCAACAGTTTGACTTGCATCTGGCAATTCAGTTACACTAGTTGTACAATAGCCACCCATTTATCTCTCCACATAAATTGACCCAGCTTTTTTTAAACCAAGTCTTTCAAAAAATTTATCTTTTCGTTCTATATCACCAGAGAACACATGTCCAAGCCTTACAGGGATATTAACCGATTTTGCATAATTTATAAAGGTTTTAACCAACATTATTCCTGACCTTGACTTTCTATGGTTTTTAGACACAAAAAACCACAAGTCAGATAAGTGTTTCTCATCGCTCCACCAATCGCATCCATATAAACCTCCTATCGAACCTGTTACCATTCCTTCATCATTATAACTTATAAATACTATTCCTGTTTTTATTAAGCTATCAACTTTATTCGCAAGGCACTCAAGTTTTATATCAGGGATATTTAAAACTGCTCCTTCATGCATCTCTTTTAAAAGAAGCAATATTATGAAGGCATCATCTAAATTTGCCCTTCTTACATTCATCCCATATTACTTAATGCACCCATTTCTTCTTGCATTGGCTGTCCTTCTCCTGAAACTGCATTAATTAATTCAGCAAGTTCTGGTAAAAGTTTCATTAATATTCTCGCAGTTTCAGGAGAAATAGCACTATCAAGCATAGACAATTCCTGTTCTGACATATTCGCCAAACGAGCCATAAGAACAGCAGTAATTTCTTCTGATGGTCTCATTAAATTTGCTTTGGCTTCTGGTGGCATTCCACCTTGCATTGGCATATTTGCACCTTGCATTTCTGGCATTGGTGGCATATTTGCACCTTGCATTGGTGGCATCATTGGTTCAGCCATATTATATCTCCTTTTGTTTGTAAAGTGTTGACCAATCTGTTTTATTACAAAAAGATCCTATTACCAAGCATATCGGTTCTAAAATTTTCCTGTAAACCTTACCTAAATAATCTGGCTTTTCTCTTTCACCATATATATAAGCAATCTCATTCGCTCTATGACCTGCGACATGTTTCCAAAAATTAACTAATTTTCCTTTTCGCATTTGCTTAACCATCCAAACTGCCCAGATGTGATAACCATTAACATGCATCGGAGTTAAATAGTCTCTCGTGAATTTATAATCAAGAACAACTTGTTTCCGAGACATTATTCCTTGCCTCATTAATTCATTGCATATAACTCTTCCACCAACCATACTTCCTAAAGTTCCACCGACAAAACCACCAATTCCAGGAAGTAAAGCATTTCCGATATAAGTTCCAAGTGCCTGAGCACCTGCAGATCTCGCTGCTTTTACAGGATCTCTTCCTGTTGCTAATTGAATTCCGAAATTAACAAGAGCTGTGCCTCCTGCTTTTGCAATATTTGCTTGTCCAGATATCTTTTTAGGATTTAATCTTTCTACAAACCGAGATCCGAATGTTGGTGGTGCAGTTGATGCTGTTATAAAATTGTCACGAAGATTGCCTTTAGCTGATTGTTTTGCTGCTGTTAAAACTGATTGATCGTAAACTCCTTCAGGTAATTGTTGCTTTGGTGAAAAAAAATCCAATAAAGATGAAGTTTTTTCCTGATTCAATTCATTATATAAGTCCAAATTTCCTGTTGCTTCTGCAATTGTTCTAGATGAAAGCTCTGGTTGAAATGCAGAGCCTTTAGGGATTTGTTTTTCAGCAAGAAGTTTATAACCTTTTCCCATTGCTGTATCAACTAATTGTGTTGGTGTTGAGCCAAATGTATCACCTAAACCTTCAAACAATGCACTTTGACTTTCTTGTTGAATATACGGATCAGCAAAAGATGCTCCTATTTGGCCACCAGCTTGAACTGCAACCTGACCAGCAATATCACCTGCAACCTGACCCATTGTTAATTGCTCTGGAGTTGCGAATCCTTCAGGGAGTCCTTGAGCATCAATTAATTTCTGATATTCTTCAAGCATTGATTGATCCATAGGATCTGATGGTGTGTATGTTCCTGTTCCTGTTTGAATACTTCGAACCCAATTAAATATTGGCATCGCTGCTGTTCCATAAGTATTTTGCAAATCAGATAAATCCCCTGATGGTGTTTGAGATTGTAACTGATAAAGAGGATATGTTATTGGTTGTACAAAGTCCTCTTCTCCTAATCCTGTTAATGCTCCTGATGGTTCAGCCATTAGCTATTCTCCATGTAACTTGCAACAACATGCAATCTTGCTGCTGTTGTTGCTGTTGCTTTTAAAATTTCACTTTCCTGCAAAACTAATGGTGCTTTTAATAATTCTTCTGTGCTTAATGCTCCAATTGATTCATTTTTATATAAACTAAAAATAGCACTTGCACTATCAGTAATTGTTAATGTTATTGTGTCTTCACTTGCTGAATCATTAGAAACCATAATAGACTTAAAAACACATGTTGATGCTGCTGGAGCTGTTAATACAGTTGTCGCATTTGTTGTCGTTAAATCTACTTTTGCATTTTTATAATTTATTGCCATTAACTCATAAACCAACTTACTGATTGTGCTTCATCAGATAAATTTCTTGTTGCTGTACTTGCTGCGAAAAAGAGAACTTTTTTATCTAATTCAAGTGCATTTATTAATCTGTTCATAAAACCTTCATTATAATTTGAAGGTGGTTTCGGAAGTCTGAAAGTTGCTGGTGTTGACATTATCTCATTCCATCCTGCCTTGTGTTAATCCGAAAATCTCCAATCGACCAATCATCATCTGAGCCTGTGCTTGATAATTTAACTGCAATTTGACGACCTTTTGATCTTGTACTTAATTTAGTCGTTGTTGATGAAATAGTAAATGGTCCTTTGGTGACTTCCGTTGCATTCGGATATTTTCTTGATTTTAATTCTATAAATAAACTTGTGTCAGAGGTTAAAGTTGCATCAGGGATAATTTTATCAATCATGTATAAATTTTCTCCACCTGAAGATATCTCCATTGGAGAACTTTCTATAAATGCTGGCATTGCTGCTCCATCTGCACTTGTTCCTGTTTCCTGTTCATAAAGATATCCTGAAGCATCAAATGCAAAAGGAACTTTTCTCGCTCCGAATGAATCATGCCAAACACTTCTATCCATAGAACCTACAGTCCAGACATTATCTTGATAATCATATGTAACATAGCTGTCTGGCTCTGGGTTTGTTGTTCCTGCTGAATTAGATGTACTTACATAAAACCAAGTAATCTCTTTAAACTTGCGATTCTGAGCAATAACTGTCTTGTCTATATAATCGAGTTGCATTCTATCAAATACAAAATATTGAACTGGACATGGCAATTCTTTTATAATGCCATCATAAACAAAGAACCTATCTTTCCCCATCCAATATACTGTGCCATCAACATCACCAACTGTGTTTTTTCCACCAGCTCCTGATCCTGTTGATAACAATCTAAATGAGAATATGAATGGTGCTCCAATAAATGCCATACCATACGTTGCTTCATCTGTAAAAATAAGCATCTCATCTCTTGTAGGTTGCATGGTTACTATTTTTGTGCCTATTTCAAGTCTTTGATCACCTGCTGTATTGGTTGCTGTTGGAGCAAACACAGTAAAATCTTCCTGATCAGACCAACGAACAAGCATCGGATCAAGGGCAGAGCCACCATATGCAATTGAGCCAGCAACAACAAAATGACGATCAGGAAAAGATATTGTTGAAAATCTTATTTTAGCAGGAACTCCTGATGAATCTGAAATATCTGACACTAAGGAAGAACGAGTTCCAACTCCACCAGATGTGTCCCAATAATACATAGCACCACCTCGAACTGAAGCCAGTATATCCTCACCCCATATACTCAAAGACCAAACTGAATGCTCAAGATTAATATCAGATTCACTGGCAGATCTCGGAGTTCCCCAAGTTGATTCTCCATATCCACCAACACCCCATCCAAGGGCAGGATCTCCAGACTGTGTTCCTAAATTACCATCTATCCCAACTAAATATTTAATTGTAACAACCAAACCACCTGCTGAAACTGTACTTGTGGCTGCACTCGGAACTGTTATTGTAAATGCATTGGCAGTTGTTACTGTTATTTTAAATCCTTTTGTTCTATTTAAAACAGCAGCTGTAACTCCACCTGTCGCTGCAGATCCTCCAAGAACAACATAATCCCCAGTTGTCGCTCCATGTGCAGTATCAGTTATTGTAACAGTTGTGCCTTCATCAGCAGTCGTTATCGGATTTACAAGAACTTGAGCTAGAGCTGTTCCACTATCATGAGCTGCAGCCGATGTGCTGTTTGTTCCTCTTGTGCAACCTGTTAATGTTAATGAACTTATTCCTGTATATGTAATTATTTCACTTTCTATTTTTATAATTCCAGCTGATGGAAAACCTGTTACACTTGCAACATCAATAGAAGTTTCGCTATCGTCTAATGCTTCAGTGACAGTTGTAGATCTGTTTGAAAAATCTCTTAATGGAGTTATATCGTACAATATTCCATTTTCAACAATATATAAATGACTGTGAGTTCCAACAACAATTCTATCTTCACCATCACTTGGTGCTCTCCAGAAAAGCATGTTTCGACCAATGCCTGTTAAAGTTGCTTCTGATGTATAATCAGCATTATTATCTGTGTCTGTTCCATATAATGTGTCTTTTACCCAGCCACCTATTTTTTCAGCATAACCATTTTTAAAACGCACAAGATCACTATCGATCCAAAATGGTCCATTTTTCCCTGCTGAATATTCTGTTATATCTTTAACAACACCAGCTTTAACTCTCATCAATTGAAGTGGCAACTTTTCTCATCCTTTCAACTAATCTTTTAGCTCTATTAGGAACTTGTTTATACCAACGACTGTCAACCATTTCATCTGCAGCACGATTCCAATCTGCATCATCAACACCAGCTTTCATTCCTTTAAATTTGCTTAATCTTGGTCTGCCCATATTGAACATCATATTTGCTATTATTAACTGACATTCATTAGGAAGTTTATCGAAATCTTCATAAAGTTTTTTGCAGTCTTGTACAACTGAATTTATATCTTGTGCAAATAATTCGTCACATCTTTCTTGACTAATTGATGTACCAATTTCACAACCATGCTCTGGATCGCTTTCTAAAATTAAATGGCCACATCCCACAGTAGGTAATTTTAAATGATCGAGATAGACCTCTAGCTTAATTCCTTCGTCTTCAGCTATTTCATTTTGTAATTTTTTTAAATCCATCTATTTATTCTTTTGGTTCATTAGTTGTAATCCTGTTTTACCAAACCTATATCCAAATGAGCTTCCAATGCAAATATATAAACAAGTGGAGAACCAATCAGGTGTGCTCGTATTAAGAAATTCAAACCCATTAGCAACATAAGGTTGGCTAAAAGGCAAGAAGCATCCGACTAATATTCCTCCGAAAATAATAGTCCAAAATTCGTCTTTCCATGATCCAGCCATTTGATTAGTGAGGTTTTGCTCCATAAGCATACCAGAAGTGGCTTCAGTTTCGTAAACTTTTGCTTCTGCTTTAGCTCTAGCAACCTTTACCTGTGTTTCAGCTTTTTGTTTATCCATTTTCCCTTGTATAAAGGTACTCGCTATATTAGCGATAGGTGAGATTAAACTAGCAAACATTAATTACTCCTCCCTGTAACATATCCAGCGAGAATTAATACTGTGAAGTCTTTAATTTTCATAATACTTCTTTTCCATCATATCTTTTACCAATAAGTACATCAAAATCTTTTTCTTTTTTCCCACCATCATATTCCCAAGCATAACCTTGATCAATCATTAATTGATTAATAGATACAGGAGAACCATCAGCATAAATCCAACCAAGCATTCTTCCATATTTGCCATCTTTTTCTGTCGATATTGTTAATGTTTTAGCATTTTCAAGTTTATGTTTTAGATGCTCTTTAGCTTCAAGACCAAATATTTTTTCTTCGGCATTACTTGTTCTGCTTTCTGGAGTATCTATTCCAGCTACACGAACTCTTTCTTTTTTTGTAAGATTAAATCCTAAGTCAATGTTGACATCTATTGTGTCCCCATCAACAATTTTTACAACTTCTTTTATTTTATATTCATACATTTTCTGACCTTTTTAATAGATATGATCCATTCTCATTAAAAACAAAAATTGCTTTGTCTTTTTCAGTTCTTTTTTCCAATTCTTTTTTAAATTTATTTCTAAATTTTTTAATTCTCATTTGTAATAATAAAACTTTATTTTCTAAATCCATTAACCTTTTTTATCCAGATTTTGAGGAATGCAATAAGCCTTGACCCAAATTTTGTCTCCAGCGAGGGATTGGGTCCAGTTCTGTGCTCTGATTTGCTGTGCATATCTAAGGCACGTATCCAGGTCATTGAAATAAACGCTCTCCTGTACTGTACCAGATAAAAAAACTAATAAAACCCATGTCATTATTTTCCATTTTCTTTTGCCCTAGTAAAAGCTGTTGTCCCCATAAAAACAGAAACAATACCTAAATTAGCTACTATGTAAGTAGAAAGAAGAGCTGTGACCATTACAACACGAGTGTCTGGAATTATAGGACTCATTGCTAAAACTATCAGCACTATCGAAGAAATAGATGAAACCCAGCAGATAAGTCGTTGTTGGTCGTGCATTTTATCATTGTTTTCTAGACGTACCATCCGCTCTTCCTGGGCAATTTCCTTATCTGTTACAATGCCATCACCATCAAGATCGTGTTTTAAATATTTACTGTCTTTTGAAAGTTTCTTTGTCATACGCTATTTCTTTTTCCTTTTAATCTTGTGTTCTCAAGTAGTACTTTATAGTAGGAAGCTGTTAATTGTTTTAAATCTTCTTGCAATAGAAACCTTTGTGTTTTCTCAGCCAACATTTCTCGTCTCAATGTTTCTTCAAAACTGTCTTCATGGTTTTCCCACGTGTTTATTTGTCTGTTAGCCATTTAAAAAATGGTGTTCTTTTTTTTGTTCCAATAAATTCTTTAACGAGATCCATAATAGTCTTTTTTTCTTTTACCCATGCTTCATTAGCTTCGGTAAATGGATCATCTCCTACAAATTGACCTTTTTCATTTGTAGCTCTTTTTTTCGGTCTTCCTCTGTTGGTCATCATTTACTCCTTATTTTTTCCTTTTAGGTATGCAATATGCTTTGACCCAAATTTTGTCTCCAGCCACTCGCTGATGGACATTTTGATTACGAATTTTTTTAGAGTATTCAAGACAGGTGTCCAAATCATTAAAATCAATCTCCTTATTTTAACATAAGCCCTAATAATAATACAATCGTAGTACCAGAAAACCCAATCATCACAGCTTCAATACGTTTAATTCTTACGATGGTTTCTTTCCATCGTTCAGCACACACAGCTTCATGAGTATCTATCTGAGATTTAACTTGTGATGCTGTAGGCTTTGCCATTAGACAGTTTGACTTTCTCTGAATGTCTTATAAGCTGCCTTAACTGCATCAGTCCAAGCTGCTGTCGTAATCGCCTGTACATCTGCATCTTCACCACTGATGTCAGTAGCAGAATGTGTCCATGTATCACCACTTTTTGATGAACTAAATGGAGTTAAAACATGACGATCAAAAGAACGAGTTAGTTCTTTCTTAGAACCATCTGCCTGTTCTTCCATTAGCTTTGTAGCTTTACGAACTTGTATGTTCCATTTTAATATAACTTCAATTCTGTCGTTTTCTAATTCTTTTGTAATGTCACCATTTGCCATGTTGTTTCTCCTTTTCCAACTCTAGCAATACACTAGAGTATTCCTTTATATTAAAAATCTGTTCTATACCAACCACTTACAGAATATAATCCTAATCCTAGACTAGACCAATCAAAACTAGAAGAGTCTGGTTCTGAGTGGTAAATGAATGCCTGATTTGCTGTAGCTTGTACACACACATTTCTTGTATTACTGTTAGTATGAAAATCGTGAAATCCTAAAGTTAATGGGTGGTTTATATATCCACCCGGAGTAAATGGTAAGCCGTTTACTTGTACTGTACTACTCCAACTTCCTACATTTGTCAGATTACAAGTAAACATTATATATACGGCATTTGCAA
>JGI24006J15134_10002478_pt1 | contig 10142 bp, 15 predicted proteins | sample LinPmetageLP53_FD_15134 | JGI IMG/M metagenome (IMG submission 15134) | reverse complement strand
TTTTTCCAGTGGTTGTGGTCAGCCATTGCAGGAAAGTTAGAATGAATATCTCCTACTGTTAAACATTCTAGGATTTCTTTATCTATTAGGTAGAACTTACCACCTTTTATTGCAAGAGCAGTTAGATAAGTACCATATTCATTTTTAAGTTGTACAGTATGCAATTTGTTTGTCTTATAACCTGTAACAATATTGCATAACTTAGATTTTCCTGATGATACAGTAAAAAACCCAGCTTGGCATTTTGTAATAACTTGATAGTCATATTCCTTATCCCAGCATAATCCGTGGTTATGAGCATGGAATTTGTATTGCTTACCTTTTACTTGTTGAGTAATTGAAAATCCGTTTCCTAATGCTGATCTGTGTTCTGTAATTGTTGCCATTTCCGTTTGTTTGTTTTAATTATTAATATAGTATAAATATAATCAATTCTAAACGATTCCGGCCATACTTTCGTAGTTATTTTAGAAAGTTATTAACAATTTTCTATTTTTAATGTACATTTTACCTATTGGAGCTTCATTAAGTTCTTTACCAAACAAATCATACATTTTACTGTCATTAAATCTGTTGATAATTAATTCATCTATGTTTGTTATACCTCCCATACTAAATAACACGTAAGTACTATCAGTGTAATTAAATATTAATGAATCACAATGGCTACATACTATCATTTGATTTGGAGTATAAACATAAGCATCATAACAGAACTTAACCGTGTCAGTCATATTTATTTGAGAAAATGTATAGGGATTATTACCTTGTGGTGTATAACATGCTATTGAATTACATGCTGAAGCGTTCCATTCTATAGAATCTACCATATTTAATATTCCATTTGCTTCCATGTAGACCATCATTGGTAAACCTTGAATTACAGTATATGACAATGAGTCACATAAATTGTTTTGTGCTTGTGTTTGTAGCCCAAGCGAAACTAATAGTGCTAATAAAATCCTTTTCATTTTCTTTTTTATTTAATATAAATTATTCCATTTTTAATATACATCTTACCTGATGGAACTTCAGATAGTTCTCTTCCTAACACATCATACATTTTATTATCTTGTTGATTAATGTTTGCAATTTCATTTACACTTGTCATTACAAAGCATGGTGTATTTGCATTAGCAGAATCTGATTCACAATCATATTGAGTAGAATATGATCCTAGGCCAATTCCAACATCAGCACAACCGAAAGGTGTACATTCCCAAGAAAGACCACTACCTGATCCTGTTTCAAAGTAAACATTAATCTCAGAAAAATTCTGTAAATTAACAGGATCACCTTCAAATATAACATTATTATTTTGATCGGTTACTAGTACTGAACCTACTCCGTTTGCACAACACATTCCATCACCATAAGAATCATATATTTTTAATTCAAAACAACTAGGAAATATAGCTACATATGCTGTCTCGTTATATTGAGTGTTATTTGAATATGGTCCACCAGAACCATACACAGTTCCACTTTCATCAACAATTTCCCAGGTTGTTTCATTTCCATAACCATCAGTAAATATAGATACGTCAATTGTACCAGCAGTAATTCCAGTTATTACATCCCCAGATAAGTTAAAATGTTTAAATGTTGATGTGTTAGAGTTATTAGTTGTATTTTGATCTACTTGCCCATTAGGATTAGTAGCTAACCAAGTAACTGTATTATTAGCCTGTGGTATAAAAGCAACATTATTAATTGTTATTGTTTCTTGAGCACCAGAAGTTAAATTACCAGTCCAATTGTATACAGCAGGTGTTCCATTATTAATATCATAAGTTAAATCTAATGAAGTTAATGCTTGATTTCCATAATTTCTAAATGTAATTGAAATATCTGTTTCACTAGTACAAATAACATCATTAGCCGTAGATGCAATTACGTTTGCATCATATGCATTTGGAAATATAGGTATTACATTAGCCTGAAACCCAGTAATAATTTCACCCGGCCCTTCAGTTATATAAGCTACTACATCTAAATTTGTAGGATCCAAATCAGGAAAGTATCCATTAGTTGATTGCCCACTAGATAAATTTATAGGCATCTGCCATGTGTGAGTGTTAGGAATAAATGTACCAGCAGTTGTTGTATTAAATTCTAAACCATTAGCACCATCCATTAAATGCCTAAACATATGTTGGTGATTATAGGTAGGATTCCATGGTCCAGAAATAATAGCACCTGGGTTGTATGATAAAGCACCAGTTTGTGGACCTGCTACATTATTTTGTACTACTGCTACGTGTAACACATTTATGTTTGTAGTAGTTTGTGTGTAATATGTTTCCGTATTAACAGTAAGTATTCCTGTTACCATATCATAGCTTGCTTGAACTCCAACATTTACATATGAGGATTGTGCTAAGACATCAGCGGCAGCAGCAGACCAATCTCCTCTACTTAGTGCAGTAGTACCTGATCCACCCTGTGGAGTTATTCCAGTAAATGCTGATCTGTTAACTGTTCCAGCAGGATAACCAGTTAAACCAGAGTTATTGGCAATCGTTCCACCAAAGAGAGTATTAAAATCAGGATCACTAGGTCCGTTTGGATTAGCATAACCACCAGTATGTATATTAATTAAAAATACATCGTTAGGATTTGCATTATGTAAATTTTGTGCTATTAAATGCCCATCAGGACAAAATTGGCAATATATGCCTGTAAATTCTTCGAGTATTACATTTTTATTTTCAGGTGTTGTACTTACAAAAGTTTGAGAAGTTGCAATGAAGCCCAAAAGACCCATCACTATTGTTATAATAAATTTCATGTTGTTTTTAGTTTTTTAGTTAATACTTTAAAGTTTTAACTTCTAAACTTGGCAGTAAATTTGTTTGTTTATATTAGGATATGTTGCAGAATATTATCCTTTTTGTATTTTATTTATCTCATTTAACTTATGAGAGGCAAAATATAGCTCATCAATGGCTTTAGAGATATGATCTTTAATCTCAGGTTGTATTTTAGCAACCGGGTGTTGTTGTAGAATTCCTTCCATAATTAAAGATACTGTTAATAGCCTATCTTGAAAGAATTCATATTGCTTAGAAGATAACTTTACTTTACTCATTTCTTTACTCCAAATTTAGATTAAAATTAATTACTTAGAGGTGCTTTGATCGTTGAATGGCTTTCATAATCATGTAATTCATAATCAAAATTACCATTTAATATATCTACTTGGCTTACTTCTAATTCAGGTAAACAATAAGGTTCTCTTGTTAATTGTTCTTTTGCTTGATCTAAATGATTAAGGTATAAATGAGTATCCCCTAAGTTGCCTACCAATTGATCAGGTACCATGTTTACCTCATCTGCAATCAGTTTAAGTAAAAGAGCATAACTTGCAATATTGAATGGTAATCCTAAAAATACATCAACAGATCTTTGATTCCACATTAATGATATTTTTCTTTTAGGTACATTATCTTTATCTAAAAAGTCGTGTTCTAAGTTTTTTGCAAAATGTATACTTTTACCTAACCTATGGCAAAATTCTTCTCTTCTCTCTTGTAGAGTTAATTCAGTTGTATAAATTTGAAAACCGTAATGACAAGGTGGAAGTTTCATATAAATTAAATCAGAAGCATTCCAAGCATTAACCATTAGCCTTCTACTATCAGGATTTCTTCTTATCTCATCAATCAAATCTGAAATTTGATCTACACCATCATGACCTTCTCCCATTCTTTTGTTTCCTCCAAAGTCTCTCCACTGCTTTCCATATATGAATCCTAGATTACCCCAAAGCCTTGCAAATTCATCATCTTCTAATATCTTTTGTTCAAAATCTTTAATACCAAGATAGTCATTATCTAACTCCCATTGATGAGTTCTTTCATAAACACTATAAGCATCTCCAGTCCATATATGACAATCATTTTCTAAAAGCCATTTAATATTGGTATCACCTTTAAGCATCCATCTTAATTCAGTGATCATTGACTTATAAGCAACCTTCTTTGTAGTTAACAAAGGAAAGCCTTGAGTCATATCATGTCTTAATGTATATCCGAATATTGATTTTGTACCTGTTCCAGTTCTATCTTTCTTTTCTTTTCCATAAGTTAAGATCGTCTGTAGTAGATCTTTATACTGTTCATCGATTGTATAATCTTTTTCTATCATTGTATGTATGCTGTTAAGTATTGTGAAATAAAGTAAGCTGCCTTATATCCTACATATCCACCAAAGGCTGTAGGTATAGGAAATAAAATAAATTTTGCTAGTGATGTTACATATTTTGGTCGGTTAATGACTTTACTAATATAAAAATAATGTATTAGATACCCAGAGAGTACTGCTATATCAATTCTTAAAGCGATAAACGGAACTATGATAGCTCCACTTAAACCAAAAAAGAAATTTTCTATAATTGCATTTCTTACTTCTTTCGGGTCTGCTTCTTTAAGTTCCCTTCTAATCTTTTTTGTTGGCATTATTAAATTTATTACAATTCATTCTAACATCACTAGGCATCCAACCTCTTTTTAATCCTTCTTTAACATCTGGTCTCGTTTTTACTGCTAAGTCATAAATTGTTTTTGGTTCTGTTCCAACATTATATAAGCCTGTTGCATTTTTGTTTATCAAACTTATAATCCCCTCAGCAATTACATTAACATAATCAAAATTACCTTGAATATCTGTATATGCAGTATCAAACATAAAAGGTGTAGGTTTATGACCACATCTAATAATTAAATAATCTCTTCCTTTAAGTTCAATATAACCATCAGCTAAAAGTTTTGTATAACCATACCAATGTTCACCGTGAACTGGTACATCCGTTTCAGAAGCTGCACAATTACTATTTGCATAAACATAATCGGTGGATATATGAACAAGCTTCTTATTATTTTCACTACACCAATCTGTTAATCTACTAACTGCCTTATAATTAATATCCCAGTGTCTTTCTTTATCTTTATCATAAGTATTTGTATATGCAATACAATTTAATATTACATCATAATTCTTAAGATACTTATAAACTGAAGTAATATCATAAAAATCAAAAGTATGGGTTTTTCTACTTATATGATCCCACCCTGTTTGTTTTTTAATTTCGCTGCCTAGCAGCCCATCACCTAGAATTAATGTTTTCATTCTTCTTCATCAGTTTGTGGTCTTTCATCTAATGGCCAAATATCCTCTTCTTTTAAATCAAAATCATCTGGCATTAAAGGTGCTGTCCATATTTCATATGCTATCCAACACCAACTTAATATAAAAAATGCACCTAATATTATTAAACCTTTACTCATTTATTCACTTACTTATTTTTCCTGTTACAAAATTCCATAATAAACTTATTATGTTGTTTGCTTTATATTTATTCCCTTTATGATTTAATAGGAAATTTTTCATTTCTGTTTTTCTTTTCATCTTTATTTTTTTAATTTTAATAATTCTGCACATTCTTCATAAGCCTCCATTTCTTCAAAGTGTGCAATCATTGAATCTATTTGATCATTATCCGCATCCTCACCTGGAGGAATAAAGAAAACGGGTGTTACTGATATATCATTAGGATCTTCTATTTCTTCTTTTCTAATATCTAAATATTCTACTAATTCTTCCATAGTAGTGTAACCTGTTAGTACTTGATAAGAATTCCATATTGCTTGGTCTATCCAATTGTCCATTATTTTAGTTTTTTGACTTCTTCTTTTAAAAAGTCGGTTAAAGTTTTATATTCATCTATAAAACCATATTGATTTAATTTATTAGAATTTAATGCATACCTTTTATCATGACCTAACCTATCTTTTACAAATTTAAATTTTACAGGTTTTTTCATAATGATTCCAACCATTCCAATAATATCTAAATTAGTATAAGTTTCACCTGTTCCTATATTAAATATTTCATTTTTAAAATCGGATAACATTAAATTATATAATTGTTGTACATTATCTGTAACATCAATCCATTCTCTGATATTTTTACCATCACCGTAAACTGGTACTTCTTTACCTTCTTTAATTGATCTCATTATAGTTGGCAAAAACTTTTCTTTATACTGATGTGAACCATAATTATTACAAGTCCTAGTAATGATATAAGGTAATCCAAAAGTTCTATTAGCAGCTAAGACTAGTAAATCTGATGAAGCTTTTGTTGCAGAATAATATGAAGAACCTTCTAATGAATCATTTTCATCTGCCTTTTTCTTAATACCAAAAATGGACTTATATTTAGGGTCATCCATATCTCCATAAACCTCATCAGTTGAAATATGAATAAATTTCTTTAAGTTTTTATTTTGTTTTGCACATTCTAAAAGATTAAAAGTTCCTTCAACATTTGTTCTAATAAAAGGTTTGCCATTTTTTATAGAATTGTCTACATGACTCTCTGCAGCAAAGTGAACTAGATAATCATACTCTCCTAATTCTTTAGCCGTTACATCACAAATGTCTTTATGAAGAAAATTTATATTAGGTGCAGTAACATTGCTTTTATCTGCTGCATAGGTTAATTTGTCTACAATTAATATTTGAGTATGCAGAGGCCAAGGGTGTTTTGATCTAATATAGTTTACAAAAGCTGAACCAATAAACCCATATCCTCCTGTAACTACTATTCTCATTCTTCCTCGTTTAAAACATCAGGATTTTGTTTCATAGTCATCCTTGTTATCATATTCTTTAATTTAGTTGTTGACCAGCCATGACTTCTTGTTGTATAAACTACCTCAATAGGTAAATGATCTCCAGTGAATCTTTTTCCAATATAATCATCACCTAAGATTCTCATATCAGGTTTAAAAAATTCAATTAACTTTAAAAGATCTTCTTCACTTTCATAAGTAACAACTTCATCAACATGTTCTAAGGCCATTAGAGTTTTATATCTTTCATGTATAGGTATTACTGGTTTATATTTAGTATTTCTTGTAGATGAAGGATCAGCGTGTAAAAATACTATAAAATAATCGCAATGTTTTTTTGCTGCCTCAAATGTATAAATGTAACCAGGATGAATTAAATCAAAATTACCTGCAGTAAATCCTATCTTTCCTTTATTTTGGTCCATAATTTTACTTTTCTTTTTTATTAGAAAATCTTCCTTGGTTACCTATACCATCATAATCAGCATCTAAATTGTGGTGCCTATTATAATATTCTATATTAGGATAGTTTTCTTCTCTTTGTTTTCGAGATCCATAAAATATGTTCCATATTAAAAATGCAACATAAGTAGCAAATATAGCTCCGCCTACAATAAACATTGCTATACTCATCTTCTCTGTCTAATTGCGATTGCGAATAATAATATAGTCCCTGCCCAGTGAGCTGAATATTGAGCCTCCTCCGTATAACCAAATAATCCTAATCCTATAGAATAACACATACAGCCGAATGCTATAATAATTGGGTACCATCTGTTTAAAAAATCTTTCATAATAATCATTGTTTATTATTATATGCAAGAAATGTATTTTGTTTTATAAATAATTCTTTTAGATTTATAGACAAGGATTGCTTTAAAACAATCTATAAAGATGATAGAGAGGGGCTAGCATCATCAAATAGATTATGTATATGTATATATGTAATTAATTATCTCCTTTCTAGATGAGAGTTTATTGAACGCCTAGTGTAAATACAATAATCATAATTGTTACATATAAGATGATAGAGATGTCAAATTTATTTTTAGTTTCCATATAATATTTATAGAGAAAACCAACGATTGTTTCGTATTTCAATATTAATTAAATGTTAAATAATTGTTAACAAGTAAGACAAAAAAAGCTGGTTTAAACCAGCCTTTATATTATCTGTCAGGATACCAATCATCATAAGCATCATGGCAATATTCGTTAGGCCGCTTTAGCCAATTCTTTATCCAAAGTTTTAATTTCTTTAGCATCTTTCTTTTGAATCTTTTTTAGAATTCTTTCCATTTCATCATCAGCTAACTTAATAGTTACCTCAGTGGCTTTCATTCTTATTTCAAGTTTTACTTTATTTACATATTTTACTAAAGTTTGATTTTCTCCAGCAATACTCTCCATTTGATCTAGTATAATTGATTCTTTATTTTCTAAAGCTTTTAGTTTTTTCTCCTCGGCAGTTTTTGCATTATCCACACTAGGGTTAGATGTGTAATTTGAATCTTTAGACTTAAGGTCGGATTCAAATTTATCAATATCGCTTTCTTCTATTTCCAATTTTTGGATTTGAACTTTTACTTTAAATAATTGATCACCTAATTTTTTTAGTTTTCTTTTCTGTAAAGGATTCATAAAAATACCTTTAATGAATGAAAAGATTCCTTCATTTAAAATATCATTAAGATCTTCATAACTTACACTACCTTCTAAAAGATCATATGATTCTTTTACAAGTTGCTGATTATTAAATTCTTTAAATGAAGGAATATTGTTCATCTTAGTATTTTATTTTAATCCTGGTCCAAATCCTGTTGGATTAGATATAGGATTACCTTTTACATCAGTTGCTTTTTTGTATATAAAGTTTTTGTACATAGTTTTAAATCCTCCAGCAACATGAGTTGTTGAATCTGTCCATGTTCCAATATAAGGTACAAATGGATATTTTTGTACATAACTATTATCTCTAGGAACTGCTTCTGTATACCAAGGTTTTGTTTCACCTGGTAAGTAACCATAGAAGTATAGAGTATCATTTGCAATCTGAGCACCGAAGGTTACAAAATCTGGNGTTGGTCCTCCAGGGTTAGTAGCNCCAGCTTTTGTCCAGTCACCAACTTGTAAACCATTTGGTCCAGTTATTTTTGTGTAACNAGGATTCCANCCAGTNCTAGGATTACCACCANTAGGAATATTAATTTGTGGTCCTGTCTTTTGCCATTTAGTTTCCATTATATCAATTTCAGTNCTCCAGCCTGCAGGGCCACCTTTTGTACTACCATCACTGTATTGAGGAGCTCCCCATAGTAAATTTTTTCTTTCTGCTAAATAAAATGTTTCACAATATAGACTATCAGGATAGGCTCCGGAATTAGATCCTATTTTAATATCAATTTGCCATACACCATCAAAACCTGTTCCTGGTGCTAAACTATCAAATTTATATTCATCATTTAAAATATGAATAGGATAAGCTCTACTTCCATAAGTTGGTTTAGTTGCTGAGGTTGATGAATCTGTTAATTGAGCCACAGAAGTTCCGTCTGCTGTCCATCTTCCTACATCATCAAATCCATAATCTTGAACCCAATATGATCCTGGTGTTATTAATGTTTCATTTTTGTTATCCATACCACTTGACCAATTATTTGAAATAATTGGAGGAGTTGTTACTTTTTGTTTAGGAGTCATATCATAAGCAATTACATCACCATTCATACCTGTTTTTGTAAAAGTAATAAGATCTTTATCTTTTGGGTAATCTGGATTAGCTTTCCAAGTAGGAACTCCATTTATATTATGATAAGTTGAAGCACCAATATATCCTTGCTGATTTGGTTGTGAGTAAAGATTTAAACTCATATAATCATAATCTACATATCCCCAAGCAGATGCACCTGGTGCAAATTCAAATGGTGCTGCAGGTTGGTAACTACTAGGTCCTCCTCCTGTTACATAAGCATAAAAACCACCATCTGAAGGTATTCCCCATGAGTTGATAATTCCATTTTCGGACATTGAATATGTTCTATATTTTCTATCCTCCTTGCATCCTGCAAGTAAAAAGATTGATAATACTATTAATAATAATTTTTTCATTGTTTTTGTTTTTATTTATTTTAAGTCAATTAATTTATTTCCTTGTTTTTTAATGATTAAATCATCTTTCTTTAACATGATAGCCAATGCTCTACCAAAATCTTTTCTTGCAACATCAGTTGAATGTAAATAACTCCATTCCTTAGCATTCTTGTTTGCCCAATTCATCCACACCTGTCTTAAGGCAAAGAATAGTTTAGTACCGTCTGTAATACCAGTAAGTTCTTTTTTGATTTTGCCTCTGTTCTTATATGCCCATTTTTTAAAATCTAAATAAGCAAACTCATTAGGAGTATCTTGGAACGTAGGTCTTGCCTCGTTAAGTGGTTTAATATATTTCATGTTAAGTCTATTATTATACATAAGATAATTGCAAAAATTAAATAAGGAACCATTA
>JGI24006J15134_10002472_pt1 | contig 10159 bp, 16 predicted proteins | sample LinPmetageLP53_FD_15134 | JGI IMG/M metagenome (IMG submission 15134) | reverse complement strand
TTCATTTTATCTCTCCTTTTGCAGTTTTAATGCTGTATCTCTCCAGTAGTCAGCATTTTTCTTTTCTTGATAGTAATTATAACGCCATATATTACTGTTTGTTTTTACATATAATACCATAAAAACTAAAGCGGTAAATATAAATATAAGCATTAATTCCATGTGTCTGTTCTCCTTGTTAAGTCTTAAATTATAACCCTTAAATATAAATGTCAAGAAGTTTCTTTGTCAAAATATAAAGGATTGTATCTACATAGATAGTTATCTCTTCCAATCATAGCACTAAAAACCTCTTCTTTTATAACTTTATGGTTATCATCTAAATAATAATCATAACATTTATAAAAGCCTTCATCTACTTTTTCAACTTTTATGCCATTATGCTTTAAATTTCTTAAAATTTGTTGAGTAATTTTCTTACTCAATATTCTTGCTTTCATTTATAACCCCCTATTTATAACAACATATAAAGTGAAGATCTCATTATAAACCCTCCACTCAATAGGTTCTAAATTAGTTAAAACCCACTCTTTACACTCATCAAAACCACCATCAAACCATTTACAATAATGAGTATCATTTCTATTATTGAAAATATAAACTTGCATATTTTCCCCTTTTTTTTTGATTAATTAAATTTCTATTTTCCAAACCCTATTAATTTTATGTTTTTTGCCCTGTGTCCAATCTTGAACGATACCATTTTCAACGCCTAAAACGTGCCTTCTTACGCCTAAAATGTAATTACCTAATGGTAAGTAAGCCTCGGCATTATTTGGCGTTAAAGAGTGCTTTAATTGGGTTAAAATTTCGCCTTCATCATTCACCCACCTAGAAAACCCCGTTAAATATTTGTGCTTTCTGTCGGGTGAAAAACAACTCACTTTATAACCTGTAATTTCAGCAAGTTTTAAAATCATTTCATCTGTTTTATCGGGCATTAATCCCTTTCTTAATTCTCGCCCATGCTCTGCATAAAATTCATGCACTAATTCAAATGGTAAATCAAAAGCCACAGAGGACGCAACCACAGTACAAAAATTTGTATCATGCTTATAATTCTTGTCAATTTCTTTTCTTATTTCTGAGTATTTCAAAAGTTAAGCCCCTTAACTATTTTTAAAAAATTATTCTAATTAATAAACTAATTGTAAAAATATAAAATATGTATATTTCTAAAGCTTGATTAAATAATTTCATTTTATTCCTTTTGTATTTATACCAAAAAAAGCCGACTAAATGAGCCAGCTTTTTAAGGGTTGTTTATAATCTTTTAAAAGTCCTGAATTATAAAAGATTCATCGTCAATCATGATCACTGTTGTCCAGTCCTCCAATTGTTCAGGACTTGTAACTCTGCTTACTTCACCATCAGAATAAGACTCTTTAAACTCTTCTAAGTTTTCATACTCTGAAAACTCACAACAAATGGCGATCATATCAAAGTCTAATTCTGATCCTGTGCTTTCTTCATATTCCTCCATCCATTCAAAAAGAGCAGTTAAGCCATCATATGAAAATTTATTCTTATAAGTGTCAGAGCCTAAAAAAGCATCTCTAAATTCGTATTCATTTACTGTTTGTTTCATGTTGTCCCCTTTAGATTGAGTTACTGATTTGAGTTAAACTTCTTAATGTCTCAATTTCTATTATATGAAAAGTCATCATCCCATCATCACCATAAATTTCGACATTTGCGAAAGCCTGCGAAGTTTTAAAATTTACATCTATTGAACGATCCCAAATCCCAATTGCACTAGCGTTTCCCCGTAAAAAAGGAAATAGAAAATCGAATTTCACTAAATGCCCGTGAGATTGATCATCAAAAAGATCAGTAAAAAACTTTTCTATAAATTGGATTCTCATTTCTTCTAACTCTTCAGAATCAATATTCACCAAGTCAAAACCATTTGGCAGGTCTATCGTTCCTAGTATTTTGTTTTCTTCTGTTGCTATTAAAAACTTTTTTGTTAATTGCATTTTATTTTCCTTTATTTATTTGATTGATACCTAGACAAAAAAAGTTAAGTTAATTAACTTTTCTTGTTTCGGGGGGTTCAATTGGAAACCCCCCTCGTCAGTAGGATTTAAAGCCCGTTCTTTTTGATGCTTTCAGCGATTGCGATAACTGCCTCAAGGTCATAACAATCAATATCTTTCATCTGTGTTTTATCGCCTGTGAACAGCCCGTCACTTTTCTTTGATCTCATCCACTTTAAAAGTTCCTCGGCGATTGTTAACTCTTCTTTTACTTTACTAATTCTAATTGTTTTGAATTGCCCTAAATCAGACTCATTAAAATTATCTAAGTAAATACCCTCGGCATTATCAACCATTGGTTTAGTGACTTTCTTAATGGTTATTTGTTGCTCTTTGACTTTTTCACCTAGTAGACGTTCTTGAATTGGTGGGTTCTTAATAAGTGTTTGTAGTCTAGTTTTAACCCATTTCTTAACCTTGGTTACTTTTCTCTCATCACCAGTTTTAAAAATTTCATTTAACTCAGTAGTTAAAAGAGAATCATTCTCGTTTCTGTTATCAAAGTCTCTTACGATTACATCGGTCATAGTCTTCTCAATGTTCATTGTATTCAAACCCATTTCGATAACTTCCTTTACTTGTTTGGCTGTTACTTCTTTAGATTGAGTTAATACGGCTTTACTAGGCTTCTTTACATCTACAGGAAAATTCACTGATCTCACTGAAGATTTCTTGCTAGCTTTCTTTTTCACAACTTCTTTTATCTTGCTTACTGTTTTCATAATATTCCTTTGTATGGTGTGGGCATCATTGCCGACCCGATAAGATACAACAAATTTTTAAGAGTGCAAACACTTTTCTTGAATAGTTATTAGGCTTAACTATTTGACGAAATGGGCTTTTATCATGTACTAAGGTATTGAAGAAAGCGAATTTTTTTAGCTATGTCAATAGTTTTCTCAATAAGAAACCATCTTTTTTTAATGATCCATAAAACGAGGCAATTTTAAAGAATGTTCACCCTCGTGAAACTCTGCTGGTGGCTAGATTAGAGCATTTAATTAATACATATATGACTATTCAATATCTCTCGGATTTGGTGCATTTTAGAGCCAAATGCGATCTAATGATAATGAGTCTCAATTAGGGGGGGGAACAACAACAACAATTTTAAATTTGGCATTCTTTAAAAGTTTTTACTTTTATTTTTTTTGAGTAGTAGATTAAATGGTTGGCGTAATCATCTCACACTATACGCCAAAAGTAAATACCACTACGCCAGCACTACGCCAATTTTAAAACGCTCATATCGTTCTACTCACAGACTACGCCACGCTCAAAACGCTCATGGGGGCGTATGAAGATTTTTAGGTGTTGGTTAACTGCCATTCCTCATAAATAAAATGAAAACAAAGTCTTGCATGGGGTTGAGAAAAAAAGTTTTAAAAAGAAAGTCCAATAAAACTCCGTTTTATGTTTGTATGTTGTATACTATGTATTATGCCTTATTTGGATTTAGATGGAATAATAGACTATAAAGTCTCTTGTATAAAAGTACCAAGTGGTTGTATAATATACCATAACTAAAAAGGACTATATGAAATGAGTGTTAATTTACCAACAAATTGGAAACCTGAGAAAGCTAGGACAATTGATATACTTGTATCTAATCCGAATACCAAAATGGAAGAACTTGCCAATGAAATCGGAGTCACAAAAGCTACACTTCACAACTGGATGAAAGACCCTGAGTTTGTAGAAGTATTTTATCAGAAGTATATGGTTACATTTGGAGCTAAACTACCCAATGTATTACATAGTATGATACGAGAAGCAGAGGCTGGTAATGTACAGGCTGGTAGATTAGTGCTAGAACATTCNGGTAAACTCATTAANNGAGTAGAAGTAGCAAACAATCAGAGTCCATTTGAAAAATTTTTAAATACGCAATCATCAGATATGCAAGAAATTGCCGTAATTGATGCAGAAGTTGAAGAAGTCGAGCCTGAGTTCACAGTCTTACCAGAACGTCCCGTATTACCCCCAAAGAATCTCTCAAAACGGCAAGAGATGAAACAGTTAAAGGATAAACAAGCTAGGAACAAGAAACGTAGAGAGGCTAGGCATTGGAGAGAGCGAGCAGAAGCCGTAGGGGTAGAAAAACCAGCACAAGGTAGACAAACAAAAGCTCAAAGAAAAATTTGGCAGGACAAAGTAGAAGCAAGAGAAAAAGCATTAAACGTAAAGACTAGTGTTCTTGTATGACATGGGGTACGTTTGCTCTATGCAGTTTTAATGCCTATATAAGTTAAATTAGTGGGCTGAGACGAGGTACATATATATTACATATATATAATAGATATATCTAATAACTATGCCTCTTCTAAGACTATGGGTAATTTTAAAGCTGTTTTTACAGAAAATCCTTTACAATTAGGGCATTGTTCTTTTTTGGTATTGAATTTAGTAGACACTATTTCCCAAAACCAATTACACCCTAAACAAAGACATTGCATAATTAAGTATTTCTTCATAACTTCATGCTATCCTTAACATTCATATCAGCAGGCATTAATTGACAATAGCAATATTCTTTACAAACACTCCATCCACTAGCTGGCATACCTCTAGCCTCCCAACCCTCCCAAGTATCAATTTCTCCAGCTCTTTTCTCACAATCACTACAGACATTCTTAGATATTGCAACCCATTTCAGCTTTCCCCCCATATCCCCAGATCGCCTGAATGCTTGATTAATTCCTCCCACAATTCCACGTTTAATGGCATTTCTAAATTCTCCGAAGATTCTGCCGTAGGTGCTAAAGTCTTGGCTAAGAATCCCAGCAATTGATTGTTCATTGACCCCAGCTCCAACGAGTCTTCCAATTTCTTGTCTAATTCGTTCACTGAAGACTCTAACATCATGAGACATTGTAGTAGCAATTGAAAGTAATACTCTTCTGTCTTTTTCATCTAATTTCTCCTTGGTTTTTGGCATTTTATTTCCTTAATGCTTTTTTAAGAACTCGCATAAATTGAGTTGTTATTTTTTTTCTATTCTTTACTGAAGTTGATATAAAAGGTCTTGCTGGAACTTTTTTATTTGGAATCCAAGAAGAACTCCCTGTTGTAAAACCTTTATGATGTAAATTCCCATAAGGTAGCATCGTTAATTTATTCCCTTCCTGCTTAATACTATTGTATAATGCCCCACTAGCTTTTAGTGGTGGATTATTAGGTTGGCTTCTTTTGCTTCTGATTTGTTTAGTAGAATCTTGCAAGTCAGGTTGAAGCCCAGAATCTATATTTTTTTTTGATGCTTCTGCTGATTCAACTGCAAATCCCTCAGTATATCTTGAAATAGCTTCAGGAATAGCCCTAGCCATTTTACCAAAATCAAAATTAACTTTTACTTTCAACTTCATTCCAAAATTCCTTTCCTAACGCTTTAGACTCTAGGTACTTATCTGTATTTTCAAGAATAGCTCTTTTAACTTGACTATCTGCCCAAGCTAAAGGGTTTTTAATAATGAAATCTAAATCTCCATTAAACTCAAACTCAACATTATTGATCTTGTCCAGTTTCTTTACGGAAGTTAGTAAAGAGTGACTCAGTTCCTTCTTTTTTATTTGCTTTTTTGTTTTCATCTATAATTGCCTGTGCCTGTTCAATTGTTAAGTCTTTATTATCTCTAACCATAATTTTAGCTCTAGTTACGAGATTATTTTTTATATCAAACTCATCTTTGAGAATCTGATCTTGAACTGTCTTTGGGTATTCTACTTCTTGGAAGTCTACGCCAAACTCTTCTGGTAGTGCAATACCATTATATTCTGCTATAGCACGCTCTACCCTATAAAAATCTTGTTCGTATAATCTCCATAAAGCTATATCATCGTAATAGTCCTCTTTACGCTCCATATCTTTAATCATAAGTGATATACCACTAGGAACTTCACCACCACTTTCTGCCCATTGTATCCACAAGTGATTATTAGATGCCACAAGCTCTATCTGAAACTTAATATTATTGATAGCTTCTTCTATATTACCATTAGGGCTAGTAATGTTATAAGCACCATCTTCTCCCATATCTAGGATTGTATTTGATCCTGCTCTAAGCATACTCTGGTCTGCTCTTAGTCCTGTAACCCAAGGCTGTCCAAACATATTAAATCTCATGCCTAAGTTCATTTCAGTTAAAGCAATATTTACTTGTTCATTGCAATTTACAATATCGGATGCTCCTTCTACAAAAAAAGAGTCTATTTGATCTTCTCTATGAGTAAATACAAAAGGTAATATTCCATAAGGGTTTTCCATTTCCTCAATCATATTCCCTTCTTCGTTTAAAATGCCGTATGTCTCTGCATCCCAATATTCCCATTGAAGATTATCGGCATTAGCTAAGTCTGCCGTACTATTCAACAATGGATACACAATAGCCTCTGGAACAAAAGGATTTTCTCCAAAGTAAGTCTCGAAGTAGTATATAGGTCTATAATCAAATGATCCTTCTCTCCAATGAATACGATTAGCTACAGTTCCCAATAATCTAGTCATTCTTTCTGAGTGCTTCATCCTAACATCTTTAGTAGGAGTTAGAAGCTCATAACGCTCAGTCATGTCTCCAGCGTTTCTTTTAGCACCTAAACTATATATTCTACTAATTTTATTTACAAATTTTCTTGTAAAGTTAGTAAGACTTGGTGGGATTTCTGAAAAAGCATCACCACTAAANTAGTTATTTATATAACTTTCAGTAGATGTACTTGAATAATAATCCAAATACTTTCTGATCTCACTTCTNCTGCCATGAGACATCATAAGTTTTGTTTCTAGTAGTTTATCTTTCATCATTTGATTGATCATCTTTGAATCCTTTTCATTTCTGTGTTTTTCATTGGGAATCTGTTAATAATAAAATACCTAAAGGCATCATTTCCATGATCGTGGTATCCATCCTTAACAGGCTCTTCTTTAATTGGTTTGCCATCTTCACTTTCTGGGTATCTATATTCCTCAAAATCTTCTATTACATCTGCACATCTTTTATCCACATGGATTCTCCTTACACCATTAGCACTTTCAAAAAAACCTCTTGTATAGGCAACACTAGCTACGATATTTCTACTCATCCGATCTCTAGTTGATATTACTTTAATCCCACTTCTTCTAAAGATTTCCATATCTCCTGCTCCACTCTGCCCCTGAACATTCGCTCCAGCAGGATCACCATAGTAACTGGCTACAGGATAGCCTTTAGTCTTTATCATCTTTATTAAATCTTCTGTCTTTATATTCTGTTTATGCAAGATAGAGTCAAATACTCTAATATGCTCCACATTATCTTCCCAGTATGTTTGACAAAACATTACAGCGGGCATACGATAGCCAAAGTCAATAGTGCAATAAGTAGGCAGATTAGGATTATACGGGAAATCTCCAACATCTTCATCTCTATGAAAATCCCAAACCTTTCCCTCAAATACAGAGAACTCTGCCCCAAACTCTTGACCAAATAGTTCTTTTGACATATTTCTTTTTCTTTCTATAATAGCAGGATCATCTAACCCTTTTGGAAACTCATACTGGTTTACCCAAGATGGAGATGTATGGCTTGACCATAACGGATCATTTGCTCCTAGTTTAAACAAATCGTATATCCAGTTTCTTCCTTCTGGAGTTGTAATAAAAATAACTTTTCCTTTTCTTCCTGCAACTGTTGGAGATAAATACATATCCCAAATCTTTTTATTCATCTTGGCTACCTCATCTATAACCAAGAGGTCACAGCCCTCACCCACAAGAGAATCTGGATTATCTGCCGACATTCCCTCAACAGTAGTACCCCATTTAAAACGGATGTACATATCTTTTTCAGATGCTTTATCTACATCTTCTCCATGACCTATAACCATTCGTTGCCACACTTCTCTAAATATTAATCTAGCTTTTCTGTAGGACATTCCTACAAGCCAAATACGTTTATTAGGCTGAGATGCAACAAAGGTTGCCTCCATAGCACTTGCCCAAGTTTTCCCAAATCTTCTTCCACAGACTACTACTTGAAATCTAGCATCCTGTTTCTGGGGGTAATGAAGTGCTAATTGCCCATTGTGTGGTTCGTATCCTAGATAGTCAAACCATTTTCTTTTAAATTCGTAATTTTTTTCTTGCATTAGATTACTTTTATAACTTACATTATACTATCTATTTAATGCAAGGTTTATTCTTGCAATTAACCAACTCACTTAAGAGGTAAAAATGTCCGAAGAACAAAACATCGAGCCAGATGTAAAACAGGAATCCGTCACACAAGACGCACACAATGTACCGCTAACGAGGCTTAATGAAGTAATAACTGAACGTAATGATTTACGAGATCAGATGAAAGCCTTTGCAACAAAAGAGGAAGATCAAAGAAGAGCAAAGCTACAAGAAGAAGANAAATGGCAAGAGTTAAACTCTGAGCTAGTAAAAGAAGTAGATTCCTATAAAGGTTATAAAGAAAAATGGGAAGATATGGACAATAGACTTCGTGAAACAGCTTTAGCTAGACTTCCTGAATCTAAAAGAGAAAAATTTGCTAGTGTTGATACTGATATACTTCTAAACATCGTTGAAGAATTTTCTGAAGTAGAAAAACAAAACCCACCAGATAGAAAAGGGACTGTGCCTTCAGGTACGCCTTCTGATTGGGTAGCTATGCCAGATGAACAACGAAGAAGTAATTGGCAAGCAATACTAGATTCATACATTAAAAGGTAACTTAAATGGCGAAACATTATCAAGGTAGTCCAGTAACTACTACAACAGATCAGCATTTTATCCCAGAAATTTGGGCAGATGGTATCTATAAATACTTTGAAAGGAAAAGTGTATTCAGAGGTTTAGTAGATGACTATTCAGCATTAGTTGGATCAAAAGGCTATGGAGATGCAATTAACATTCCAGAAATGAGTTTAATTAGTGCTTCAGATAAATCAGCAGGATCAGATGTATCCTATGATGCAACTGCAACCACTACAACTCAGCTATCAATTAACAAGCACAAGTATGTTGCAAAGTTATTTGAAGATGTAGCTTTGATTCAGTCTGAGGCTGATTTAGTAGCTAAGTATTCAAGAATGATGGGTGAAGCTTTGGCTCGTCAGGTAGATACTGATATTTGGGGTGAGTTAGATGGACTAAATGCTTCTCAGGCATTATCTGCTGATGATACATTAACTGCATCTGTATTTGAATCTGCTCTTGCTACATTAGGTGAAGCAGACATTCCTTACATGGATGGTGAATGTGCTATGGTTGTTAATCCAACTTTATTTGCAGATATACTTAACCCATCTGCTGGTATAGCACAGTATTTCATTCGTAATGATGCTGTCGGTGAAGGAAATCGTGGACTAAGATCGGGAATGGTTGGATCATTATATGGAATCGACGTATATATGAGCAATACAGTTTCAACTGCTGGTACAAGTTCTGTAATTTCAGGTGCAATCTTTCATAAATCAGCTTGCGTTTTTGCTTCACAGCAAGAAGTAAGGGTTCAGTCAGAGTATTCTGTTGATGCTTTAGGTACAAAAGTTGTATCTGATTTATTATATGGAGTTAAATTGATTGATGATTCTGATAATAAGAAAGGTGTTAAGTTTACTAACGTAGACTAGTAACCTAGTTTTAATTGGGGGTAGGTTTATTCCTGCCCCCATTAGATTGGAGATTTTATGCAATATTGGTTTAAAAATGGAAGAATAGAAAGACTTGAGGATGAGCTACTTAAACGGCATCCTGAAAAATTAGACGAATTAAAAGCTAAAGGCTATATTCGTATAATGAGTGAGAACGACTATTCCCCATTTAAGAAAAAGACTGTAAAGTCAGTTGCAAAAAAACTTGTTAAAAAAGTGAAAAAGAAAAAGAAATAAAGACTAAGACGATCTCGTTCACGCTTTAGTCATTAGCTTAGAGAGGAAGAAAAAATGGCAGACCTACATACATATTCAGTCCAAGAAGCACTTAACACTACTAGTGGTGGTCAATGGACAGTAGCAACAGCAGGAACAGCAGGAAGTTCAGCAGATGTTGCAAACACAACACATAAATCATTACTTGGTTCTACAGGAACACTTGGAGTATATAGTGCCGTAGAGCTTTACTACAACTTTACAACATC
>JGI24006J15134_10002471_pt1 | contig 10160 bp, 12 predicted proteins | sample LinPmetageLP53_FD_15134 | JGI IMG/M metagenome (IMG submission 15134) | reverse complement strand
TCTACCATTCCACCATCTTCTTTAATGAATGGTGGGTTGTCGTAGTCACCTTTTTTCTTTTTTGCAGCTAGTTCTTTTTTCTTAGCATTTTCTGCAGCAATGCTCTTTACTTTGTCTCTAACATCAGGTTTAGGTTTCTTAGCATTTGCTATAGCAATGTTCTTTACTGCGTCTGTAACATCAAGTTTTGACTTTTGCTTAGAATCTTTTTTTGATTTAGCCTTTTTATCAGCCTCATTCTTTTTCATTGCAGCTTCATTTTTAGCCTTTAATAATGCTGAAGATTTTTTCTTATCCTCATCTGATACTTTATGAACTTTTTTACTGCCATATGCTTTATTGATTTGATTTTGGGCTGCTGCATAAGCAGTCTTATCTCCACTTTTTTTAGCAGCATTACGAGCTTTAATAAGATCACTCATTGATGTTTTGCCCTTTTGAGATTTAGAAGCCTTTTTCCATGAAGCATCTTTTTCAGCCTTGGCTTTTAAATCTTTACCCTTATGTTTGCCACTTAGGGTATCAGCTTTCTTATCTAATTTTTTATTAATCTTATTCTGCTTTCGTGCTTGTTTTGCATACTTTCCCTTTGACTTTGCCTCATCACGCTGCTTTGCAAGTTTGTCTACCTTGGCTTGTTTGGCTTTTTTTCTTCCTTCTTGATATTCTTTAGACCCTTTTAAATTTTTTTTTAAAAATTTAGATAATATGCTCATTACTTTTTACTCCTTCGATTTCTAGCATCAGACATTGGTAAGTCTCCATGCTTATTAATATATTCTAATGTGTCTAATGTAGCATCGTTTACAGAATCAGTTTTTATTATATATTCACCACCCTCTGCTTCTATTGGAATACCACCATTGTCATGAGAGTTTCCAACCAATGTACCACCTTCATATTCTTTCATGTTATAGCCACCCATTTCAAACTCTTTTCTTTTTGATCCTTTCAAGCGACTTTTCTCCTTCTTACCTTTGTTTTTACTAGATTTTTTAAACCCTGAAATTTTACCATCTTTATGCGATGCATCTAAACCATCACCATTTCCATATGTACCTTTGTCTCTATTGTACTTATTGAGTTTAGCACGATACTCAGTTTTATGCTTTTGAAACTTTTCATACTCATCATCATAATCTCTATTAGCCATAAATTCCTTTGTATTTAAATTTTAGCTTGTTAGGGGCAAGCCCTTTATACGACCTGCCCCACAGTAAGCAATTCTGTTAACCCTTATTTATTTGAGTTATTATGCATCAACGCCACTAGTAGTTGAGCAAGCTGCTGTTACATCAGTAGCTGTTGTTCCTGTTACAATGCCTACACCAACAACAAATACTTGATTTAGTTTTGTGTAGATACATCTATACCATGAACCAATACCACCACCTGCTGTATTTACATTGTTAGAGTCTAGTACAAGTCTTTTTGCATTAGTTGTAACAGATGTGCCTGTAGCTTCCTTGGCAGCTGTTCCTAATGAAATAGATGTAACAAGATTCCCAACAAACACAGTACTACCTGCATTAGCAAACCCAACTAGNCATGTACCATCGTCAGCTACTGCTGCAGTTATGCATATATCTATAACCATACCTGCATTTGCTGCTGTAGCTTGTGGCAATGTAATTGCTGCTGCCAAAACACCAGATGTAATAATCTTATGATCTGAAGATAGATTAGTTGCATCTAGTGCAGTTGTTGCTGTGTGTAAAGTTACATTTGGATTAATGTAATCACCATAGCTATTACTATTTGCGTTTATTAAATCACTTCTCATATTATAATCTCCTTATAGGTCTGTGAATGAATACAAAGCGTGAGTCTCTGGGATAGTAATTTCTAAACCAGCCTCTGTGATGATCATGTCCTTACGAAGGTCTTCATCAGCTTGTTGTACATTCGTTATAATGTGAGTATCACGATTCATTCCATTACCTGCTAATGGACGATACGCAACGTGATCTAAGTCTACAAGAGCCATATATCCACTTGCAATTCCTCTAAATAATGGCTCTGCCACCATTGAAAGGTCTCCATGAATAGTATTGATCTGCATTATTGAATGACCAAATGAACCATCACGCTTAGAGGATTCAAAGTTATAACTAGCATTAGAGCTTAAATCAAGAGATTTATCACTAAAGCCTGCTAACTTATTGAAGTAAGTAATAACTGGGCGACTTGCTAATGCAAGTTTTGAGCTATTGCCTCCACGTGCTGGGTCAAAGATCGTTTCAAAGTCCTCTAACAGAGAGTCATACGTTAAGGCTGTAGATGCTTGATTAAACAAGTAAGCATTTCCAGAAGTATAAGCAGCATTTCCACTCGCCACTGCAGTTGCAGTAGATAGTATGTGACCTACTAATCCTTCTGAATATTGAACGCTATTACTACGAGCACGTTGACTAAACAACATTGCCCTTTCAATATCAACCTTATGTTCTCTTAGTTTTAAGTTCCAAATACGATCCCATTCATTTGCATATCCACGATAATTAGTAGCAATTGCAGTATTAGTCATTTCAGCAGCTGTTTTGAAAATTTGAGTAAACCCAAAATCATCGTCTAACTGACTTGACCACACATCAGGCGAGCCTGACCCTTCTGCAAAAGAAGTACCAATTATTTGACATTCGTCTTCATCTTCAATATGATCATGATTAGTTTCATTAGTTGCACCTGTTTCTGCAATTGCTCTTGCAACAACAGTTGTGTCATTAGTGTTATGTGTAACACTTTCAACTCTGAAATTAACCATAGATATTCCTGCCTCAGTAGAATCACCATCACTTGTTGAAACTGCGAAAACCATTCCCTTAACCAAGTAAGATACTTGATTAGTAGTTCCTGATCCACCTTTTGCTGCTTCAACTGTTAGCGTGTAATTGCTATCTATTGCGACATCACTTATTGCTGTTCCCTGTATGAAGAAGTTCCTACTTGTCCAATCAATCTTAGAACGATTTTCTAAGAAACGAAAGACTGGATCATTTGTAGGTACTTTTGCCACTTTATTGAGATATACAAAAAATGGAGATTCTTCTGGAGTTAATTCAGCGACTCTGTCGCCAAAATTATGTATTCTTCTTAGATCAGCTGATGCACCTAATGCTGCTGGTACAGTATTTCCAGTTTGATCTACGTTGTAAGAATACAATGTTCCTTGTTGATTAGCCATTGCTATTCTCCTTTTTTATTATATTGTTTATGGTATCTTATTTCCAACTCTATTTGCACTTAAAACGCCTTCCCATAATTTATCCTCACTATTCTTTCTCTCAGGTTGCTGACCTTGTAATACGCCTGCTGCCTGTGGAGAAGATTGTGTTTGACGAATCTTATCTAAGGGGTTTTGTTTATTGCCTTGTTGAGCTGGCTGAGATACAGCTTCCCACATTCTAAGCACATTGTCTAAGCCATACTCTGATGGATGTTTGTCAGCAAACTCAAAGAATGAATCCATTTGCTGTTGATTTAAACCTCTTTGGGCTAAATCAGCTTGCAACTTCGTCCTTCCTTGTTCTGCTTCTATTCCACCAACAGCTTTTTCAACTGCACCATTTATGGTTTGTTGCATCTCTTGCATCCTAAACTTATAGGATTTGGATGAGGGGTCATTATAGGCTTCCCATGGGTCAAATTCATCAGATTTTAATGCAATAGGCTGTTCCTCTTTTGGCTGACCATTCGCAGAGTTTACTTGATTCATAACATCTGGTCTTGATTCCAAAAATTTAGCAACTGCTTCATATTGTTTTAATTGCTGATTTTCCTCGTAAAGCTTATCTTTTTCAGATTGGTGGTACTTAGCTTGAGCCTCCCAATCTTGATTAGAGTCTTCTTGAGTTTCAACTGCTTCATCTTGCCCTACCTCTAATGCATTGTTTTGACCACTTGCGTGATTTACTGCATCAAAAGCGTTATTATCTATATCGTCTGACATACGTACTCCTTATTTTTGCAATTTCTCGTCTTCTTTAGGTTGACTACGTTTCTGTCCTACTTGTGTAGCTAAACGTAATTTCTCAGATTCGAGTTTGACTGCGTTACTTAATTTGTCTATTGAAACTTTGTTAGCAGTTTTGGAGTCATATTCCTGCTCTTTAAGTTTACCTTGAAACTTAGCAACTTCAACTTGCTTGCGAGATTGTATAACTTCTCTATGGGCTGTTTGAAGGTCTCCACCAAGTTTTTTAATTTGTTGTTGTGCTTGCTGTAACTGTGATTGCATTTGAGCAACTTGATCAGTTCTTTGCATAACACCTTCTTTGTCAAATATTTCTGTTTTCTTCAATGCTTCCACTTTATCAATAAGCCCTGCTTGATATGCTTCCATGTATACATTCCATTCTCCCCATTTATTAGAAGGCATTGTAGAGTTTCCAATAACTCTAACGTCAAAAGTTCCAACACTTAAATTATTTTCTATTGTCTGCAATTCTTTGGTTTTATCATCATACATTTTTTTATTAACTGTGTATTCATTTATATCATTGTTGGGCTGTACTAATCTAAAAGTTTTTTTGAAATCATAATGTGATTTAGCTAAGTGATACATTAATTTGCCTAATCTTTTTAAACTAGCCTCAACATCTCTTAATTTAGACTTTGAACGTCTCTGTCCAAAATCTTCCATCATCATTGTTCCAGAAGATGTTTTAGGTGATGCTTCTGCATTTCCCTGCTGCATCTCAAATATTCCAATGTTTAAGTCGATGTAATGTTCCACCATTTGTGGTAATTGCAATATAGAACCTGCTAATGGTTGTGGAGAGGGAAAATGAGGTTCACCAAACGAAGCGTCATATTCTATAGTTGCATTGGGATTCGCCCAATCACGTTCAAGTTCTTCTATATCTTGTACAGAGCCTTGAGGTATTAGCAACTTTAAGCCAGACGATGCCTGCGCATGCGAAGTAATTAAAGACATAACTTTATTTAAGAACCTCTGAAATCCCTTATTTTTACGAACATCACTCATAGGGTATGGAGTATTAGTCCAAATATTTGGTACAGGTACTAATGGGAATATATTTGTATCTAAAATCTTTTCATATAATACAACTTGTCCAATTATACATGTACACTTAATTCTTGTTTGTTGTACCTCAACTATGTCAATTTCTTCTTTGTCAAACGATTCTTTTGTTTTGGGATCAGCCAAAAGCATGTCAAGGCCTTTTTGATCTATAACTTTTTCCTCGCTAGTCTTCATATCTAGTATTCTAAAAAAAGGTACTTTAACTTTACTAAAATCTTCTATTAATTTATATTTATCTCTTGCACTACCCCAATCATAATCTTTTACAACATCAGGGGTAAATGATGCTCCTGTTTGTTTTTGACTAGATTCTGGATAAGTCTCTCCATCAGAACCTATATTTTCTAAACTATCTATAATTGTTTCACCTTCTTCGTCTTCTTCTCCAAGCATAGGGTAAGCATCAAGTAGTTGATCTTTTGTAAGAATAGTTGAAAGCTGCATCCCAGATGCATCATCAAACCATTTGTTTCTACTATTAGGATCAACAACTACACGAAAAGGGTCGACATATGTAAATTTAACTTCTCCCCTACCATAATCGTCTTCAGGATCAATGTAGCCATAAAAATATCCTAATCCTGTAACAGAAAAATCATGTATAACTTGCTTAAAGACTTCGTCTCCATCAGAGTTATCCCATATATATTCAAGTATTGTTTTCCATACATTTGCTAATTTAGTATCTGAATCTTCTCTAGCTGTTGCAGAAAATTTTGGTGGTTTAGATGTAATAATCGCCTTAAACTGTTCAATAGCAGCATATAGACGATCAATGGGTAATCCCATTTGATTTCTTTCAGCAAGATCAGATGCCTCTTTATCTGTAAAATGATTTCCTAAATAGAAATCTATATCCTCTCTAGCCTGTATATCCCAATCAGAGCGAGCATCATACCACTTTTTCCATCTTTCTTTTATTTCTGTTGCTCTTTTATCTTCTTCAATCATATGGTGAATTTAATATTATTTATGTGTTGTATGCAAATCAAGTTCTTTTACCTGTAATCCAGTTATAAGCTTTACGAGCTGTCTTGTAAGTTCCATCAGATTGTTTCTTTTTCTTTTTGTTGCCTGCTTTAGGATTTCCTTTTGCATATTGTGTTGCAAGCCAGAAAGCATCAATCGTATCATCATGCGATCCTTTTGGAAAATCTAACAGTTCGCCTATAAACTCGTGATGTTGTTTTTTTAAATGAACAGCTCCTGCTTTAAACATAGGTTGCAATCCTTCAAATAGCCTGTCTTTCTTTTTTTGAGTATATCCTTTAATTCCTTGTTCAATTCCTGGAACAAATAGNCCTTCTTTCTTGCTACGTTTTTGAACATAGTCTCTAAGCATTTCCTGATAAGCTATTGTTTCTATATTAACTCTTCTTACAGGGCTATACGTTTTAAGTATGTCAAAAATTTTGTCTGCGCAATCCATTGGCAAAACCCTTTCACGCCAATATTCGAGAACATAGTAATCATACTCTGCTGTAACACCCAAAACCATGATGCAACTATAATCATTCCTGCTAGCAACAGTTGAAGCAGGATCGACCCCAATATAAATATTGACGTACTCAGTATGTCCATCATCAAATTTAATGTACCAACTTCCTGATTCTTCTTCAAATCTTATGTTTCCTCTGTAAAATGAATTATTAATGTCTTCTTCTGCAAAAATTTGATCTTCAGGAGACTTTGCTTGATTCATGTACTCTTGATAAAATTTAGCAGGAGTACCACTATCTATATAAAATTGTTTACGTTCTTCTAACTTCTTTAAAGGCCAACGTGAAGGCCAAATTGGTTTCCCATCTTCTATTGCTTTTTGAGTATATATTTCCCATGAGTACTCTTCCCCACTTTTTTTAGCATCTCTAGCACCTGTAACTAATCCATTCAAAAATGAATCCCAATGCACAATAGTACCATTACACCATAAAAATCCATTTTTATCAAAATCAATGGCAGGAAACACAGCAGCAGTTACCCAATTCTTAATTTGCTGTCTTGAGTCTGGCGTTTTTGTATTTAGCTCTGATTCAAAGTCATCTAGCACCATTCCTGTAAAACGAGTAGATAATTGCTTTTTACCTCTCAATCTTTGATTCGCACCTTTTGCAATCATTCTACATCCATTGGTAAGGGTAAACTCTGACTTAGTCCATTTGCTTCCTTGAAGGTCTCCAAAATAATAATGAACAGCAGGATTAAGCTCTATATGGTTCATTACCCATGAAAGATTGTCGATAGCTTGATCCTGTGCTTCTCCAATCCATGCAATAAACTCAGGTCTATCTTTCTGTGCAAACAAAAACCTATGAAGAACTCCTGTAGAAGCCAATGTGGACTTAGCATGATCTCTTGGTAAAACAAGTCCAAGCTGTTGAACATTCCTATCTATAAGCAACTTCCCAACCTCTACATGAAAATGAGGAGTAGCAGAGGCAAGGAAGTCTTGAGGAGAGAATAATTTTCCAAAAGTAATTAAATCCTTATACGCCCTAGACAACATTTCTTCGTTTTTAGAAACATTGCCATGTAAATTTAAATTAGCCAATTAAAATTGTCCTGTGCTTACAAGCATTTTAAGATACATAGTCATCATGTCTGCTATGTACACAATTTCTTTAAAAACAAAAAAAAGGCCAATAACGACTATACATCTCCATAAAAAGTTAAATATAGTCTCTAGTCTTGGGCTATTGTTATATGAATGCATATTTCCTTTTTACAATTATATTTTTTAAAATGTCCAATATGAAAATGGTTTACTCCACAATTTTTAGGGCAAAATCCATACCCAATATTTTTTACCATAAGAGTATCGCCATTACCTAGTGAATATGGCTTTGGTTTTTCTAAATCTATTTCCCATGCAATAAAAGCAGCAACTAACAACAATATTATTGTTTCTACTGTTAGAACACTCACTTTATTTCAAAATGAGGAAAATCGTCAAATTTATTATCATTAACTTGAAAATCTTGATCCCAATCGCCACCCCAACGTAATTTAATTCCCATTTGGCTAGCAACTCCAATTACAAACCCAGCAAATAGCGTTTGGCGTTCACGATCTTTCCAGTCCACAGGATAGGGCGTAACATCAACAGCCTTAGAAGGATAACGATTATGTCGCCCTTTTGGAAACTTAACTTTCGTTTTGCCCTCTTCAAACAGCTTGTTTTGTCTTTCTTCGTCCCTGCTACCTTCTAAAACAGAGCAATCAACATATTTTATTACTTCATTAAATATTTTTTGCAATTTTTCATCACAAGTAGCTAAACGCTCTTTACTTTTCTTTCCAAATTTAGGCATCTTAACAGTCCCATTTTTTAAGTGATTTATTAATTCTGCTATTAGGATCATTAGCAGTTTTTTTACTTGTAAGTTTTTTCTTCATACCACCCATTCGAGCACAAAATGATTTTTTTCTGCTTCCACCTTTTGGTTGTGGTGCTTTTAAGTCTGATCCAGGATTAGCTTTTTCATAAGACCTACGACCTTTTTCATTTAAACCACCTTCTTTGTTTTTTCCTTCTTTTCTAGTCCAAGCAGCAGATACTTTTCCACCTTCACGAAAAACTTTCTTTCTACTTCTAGCGTCTACGACAGGTATACAGCCTCCATCTTTCATTTTTGTAGCACGAATATTGTCTACCATGTTAGGATATGGTCTGCCTGCGCTTTTAGCCATAGTTTTTGCTTTAGATTTTTGTGATAATGATAATTTTTTAGGTTTTCCTAGACTTTTAGGTCTAGGCTTATCATATATTGGTTTTTCTGCCATTATGCTTCTCCTCTTTCGCCTGTTGATCCTGTAATTTTAACTAAATGGTCGTCATCATCAAATTCTGAGTCGCAATGAGGGCAAATCCAGCCTACAATTGCGTTAAAATCATCTAATAAACCAATTCTTTGAGTAAACTTGTCTCCTAAGTGTAATTCTTTATCACAAACAGGGCAAGGATCAATACTTTTTTTCTTTCTAGTCGTTTTGGGTTTTTTCAGCATGTGCGATAAGTTCTGGTTTTCCATGTTTTTTAACCTCTTCTAGTTGCTCAGGCGAAAATCCTGCCCAAATCTCAAGTTTTTCTTGTTTGCTTTGTGCAATTTCAAATAAACCAGATATTCTAGCTAAACTATCCAATGAGCGTAATTTAGCAGTATCACTTTCTGCTGCGTCTGCAATTGTTTTATAACGCTCAATAAGCCAATTATCTGTAACGCCCTCTTCCTCTAGTTTCGCACGTATTTCTTTGCTTATCATTTTATCTATCCTCTCAGTCTTTAATAATTTTTCAGAACGACTTTTAATATAATCTTCAGATTTTGCATCAGGAAAAGCAAGTTTATAAGCTTCAATAGTTCCTATGCCAGATGCAGCATACCTAGCAAACATAAGCTCGCTTGACGTTCTATTTTTTTTATTAAATTTTTTTTGTCCAACATTCTTTCCAGAAAACGTATAAATATTTTCAGGAATACCATTTTCTCCTAGCATCTCCCTGTCCATATCTTTTGCTAGAAAAGTTCCACAAACAGTTCTTATGCATATATCTTTACTTTTATTGATAAAGTTCTTTCTTAAGATTTGACACACATAATCATCATCTGTAAAAACCCATTCCCCCTCATCACCATGCCTCCAGTTGTGGCGTACAACGCCACCTCCAACATTTAGCAAGAAGTCTTTTTTATTATCATAAATGTAGTGATTAGTGTTTTTTATCTGCTTGAAATCCATATAATAATTTACGCTGTTAAAATTTTATTTGCAAATGATCTGTATATTAATATAACTTATTATATGTATATATATTAATAAAGTTCCTTTAATAAATAATATTACTAAATATTATACAGCTTTTCTAAAAAAAATATCCAAAAAAAAATAACAATCCCTAATTTCAAAAATATAAATAAGGATGAGTGTGAGTCTTTTTTTATGTGGGTACACCCCCCTAAGTTGCCTTGTACCCTACATTGGAGTGTTGAATCTTTCACATTATAATATTAGGTTGAAATTAGTTGATATTCTTGAAAAGGTTAGCCAATATAAAAAAAGCTCCCAATTTTGAGAGCTTTTAATATTAGTAGTCTTACTTTGTTAGTGTCAT
>JGI24006J15134_10002469_pt1 | contig 10167 bp, 10 predicted proteins | sample LinPmetageLP53_FD_15134 | JGI IMG/M metagenome (IMG submission 15134) | reverse complement strand
TACAGAAGATGGTGATTTAGCATTTAATACCATGATAAACGGCACTGATACAGAAATGCTAAGAATTAACGATGGAATCAGGATTCCAGACGACAAATGGCTAACTTTAGGTGCAGGTAATGATTTGGGACTTATACATGATGGCAGTAATTCTTATATTTCAAACTATTATGGAGCTATGTACTTTGATCAGCATGTAAATGATGGAAACATGATTTTCAGAGGAGACGATGGCAGTGGTGGGTTAGCAGAATATTTTGCCATTGATGGGGGTGCTGAAAAATTTGTGGTAAAAAAAGATATGATAATTGACAACACAAAAAAATTAGGTTTAGACGGAACAGTTAATAACTATATAGTGGGTACAGCCGCTAACGCAAAAATAGAGGTATTTACAAACACCACAGGAAAAAGAGCCTTGTTTGATGCTAACGGTGTAACTGCTTATGGTTTTACAGATGGTTCAGATAGAAATTTAAAAGAAAATATAACAAGCATAAGTACAGCAACTAATTTTATTAAAGCACTTAATCCCGTAACTTTTGATTGGAAAGCATCAACTGATATATTGCCGAGAACTGGAAAAGCAGGATTTATAGCACAAGAAGTAGAAGAAGTTTTATCAAGCATTGTAACTACTAATAGTGATGGAATAAAAGGTATTAATCAATTTGCAATACTTGCTTATGCAGTTAAAACAATACAAGAGCTAGAAGCTAGAATAGCAACATTAGAAGGGTAGAAATAGTACTATATAACGAAAAAAGCCCACTTAGTGTGGGCTTTTTGTTATTCTGCTTCTGCAGATTCTTCAGTATCGGGTTCCAACATACTTGTTAGCTGTGATTGAAAACCTATATAAGCCATAGTATGCCTATCTAGTTCTTCTTGAGCTGTAGCTTGTTGTTGCTTAATGAAATTCATTTGACCAACACAATATTGCGCTTGGGGTTCAAGCTCACTAATAATGTATTTTTTGTCATTCAACACTAATACTGGTTCTTGATCTGTAACATTTGCTGCCATGATCGTCTCCTATTTAATTGGGCAAGCGCCCGTTGCACATTCTTCATCCTTTATCTCTTCAAAAGTGTTCGCACTTTCTAGGTCAATAGGAAGAAGGGTTTCCACATAATTATCGTACTGCTCTTTATCAACTACTTCCTGTGGTAAATATAAGTAGCCTAAGTCTTTTGCAGTTTTAGTAGGATCGGCTCTATAAATAAAACTTACCCCTACATATTGATCCCAGTTACTATAAAGCCAGTCAACTATTCCATCTACTTCTTCTGCACTATAACTAATTGTTGCACTAACGTTTTGTTGGCACCAATTATTTTGTACTAGCCTATATCTTTCTAACTGCTCTAATGCCGTTTCGAGGTTAACATCTTTGCCATTTTCCTTGTCAAACTCGACATCTGTGTAAGCAACTGGAAAAGTAGCCAGTATGCCCTCTGGATCGGTAGGGTGATTGAATACATTATAATTAGCATTACGAAGAATGTCAATAAGGGGATCGTGCTTAGAAAAATTAACGTTGTTAAAGATATATTTACCAAGAGGCTTATGCACCCCTTCAGTAGTATCCATAATCTTGCTAAGTGTTCCTGATGGTTTGACAGTTGTAACATTTTTGGGTCTTGGAAGATCCAATTCATCAGCCATACGATATGCTGCTGACGTTGTGACTCTTTGCATTTGTTTGTAATCGTACGCTCCTAAGTTTTTCCTTCTGGCTATGCCAGTTAGTCCTACCCCACATAAGTGGAGAAATCCATTATTTAAATGCCATGCTTCTTGTAAAACTCCATCACGAAGGTCTACACAAGTCTGGCGATAGTTTGCTCTAGCAATTAATTTCAGTGCTTTCATTAAACCTGCATGATCTCCTACAAATTTTCCTAAATCTACTTCTGTTAAATTACAAAAAGATTTATTTCCAAGTAGGATCTCTGCACAAGGATTGACTCCTTTAAACCAAGGGGCTCGTTCTAATGCTGCAACACCATTTATAAAACCTGGCTCAGAACCACCAGAATCAGCCATTAGTTGAAATATATGGGCTAATTCTTTTTTCTGTGGCTTATATCTAAAAAGTAAAGAATTATTACTTTGTTGTCTTTGTTCATTGCCTGTAACCCACCAGTCTTTCTTTGCTACTGCAAAGTCTTCCCATTCGGGTTCGCCATAATCAAAGAGAGCAAGTTCTGCACTTCTTCGAGAAGATAAAACTGTTCCTAACCAATTTACTATATCTAATATATCTATCTTTCTTAAAAGATTTCCACTTCTTAGATTTAGTATTTTAGCTATTTCAAGATAAGCTTTACCTATCGCTTCGCTTCCAGAAGAAATCCAGCCATAGCCTTTTAATCTTTCTCCTGAAGGTCTTATTTCAGAAAAATCCAAAATCAATTTCTTAGCAGGGTATTTACCAGCTAATAGCTTTCCAATACTCTTTGCCCATGATTCTGCGGAGTCTCCAACACTTAGTACCCATATTCCTGTATCTGGATCCCAAGTTTCAACGTTTTCTTCGTTTCCGCCTTTTCCTGTTCTTTTTGTGTGTATTACTTGTATATCTTCTATTGGTTTATAAAATCCATTAAGAGTTCCAGTAATAGGTTTAAATCCTACTCCACAACCCTGTAATAGTAACCATAGAACATCTACTACATCATACACCGTTTCTACTATTGTAAAAGAACAATTAAACATAGAACTTTCTCTGCTACGAGATATTGGGGTATTTCCCAACCATAATGTTCTACCTGACATTGCTGCTTTTCTTTCTAATAAAAGTTGTTGTAATTCAGCGAGTTCATTCCATTCTTCGCTAGTTAATCTAGTTTCTCCTTTTGCTCTTTCCCATAACCATTTTTGATGAGAAATTACTCTACCAATAGTCTGTTCCCAGTTTTCGAATTCTGTTCCTTCCGAATTTAGAGGTCTATTGTAAGTCCTTCTAGTAATTATTTGTGCTCTTGTACTTGCCATTTTCGTACTCCTTATATATGGCTCGATAATAAATTATCTATATTATTTGTATTTTCTGCTCCGATTGCTTCGTCACAGTATGCAAGTAAGTCCATAATTTCATAATTACGAAGGAGTACATCACCGTTTTCATTTAAAGACTGGATATATTTATATTTGCTATCAATAGGTAGTATGTCGTAAATATCAAACGCACTTCCATATTGATTAGCTAAATCTTCCGCCCTCTTTGGTCCGATCTGGGGTATGCCACTTATGCCATCTCCCGAATCTCCCATTAAACATTTTATTGTAATATAGTCTTCAATACTATAGTTATGTGTATCTTGCCAGTTTTCAAAAGTAGTTTCTTTTCTATTTATATATGAAAATCTTGATACTTTTTCGCTAATTAATAAATCCCAATCTCTATCAGAACTCACTAACCACATATGAGATACATTATAATCGTCTAGATTTCGCACTATGTAAGCAGCTAAATCATCAGCCTCTACACCTTGATACTGTAAAACAAGCCATTTTTTATTCATTACTTTAAGGGTTGCATCAAATTCTTTAATAAAATCTGCAAATGCTTGCCTCTCTTCTTCGGTTTGTTTATCGTACTTTACTTTTCTATTAGATTTGTACTCAGGATATACCTCTTTCCTATAAGTACTACTTCCTTTGTCTGCTGTTATAATTATTGTTCCGCAATTATATGATGTAGCAAAGGATTCTACTGTTCGCATATAATCTTCTCTAAAGTCGGTTCTGCCTTGATGTTTCCATCTAAAGCCCAGATTTAAAGCATCTATAACTAATACTCTATCTTTTGGAGCCTTTGCTCCTAGTGATGCAAATGTCTTAGCCATTCGTAAAACTCGGTTTCTCATGTACTAACCAATTAGTCATTTCCATAACGTAACAACCTAACTGATTTACATACATATATTCATTTACTACTGAAGGCTTATCTTTAGTTGCTGCGAATATCTTACTTCTATTATATTTAAAAAACAATACTGGTTTCCCACCTTGTTTCTTAGCTTGAGAAATTGTTTGTTCCCACCAACTTATAAATTCATTAGTCTTATTAGTAAGTATCTTATCATTAAAATGACTGTCCTTATAAAACTTTACTTCTACGCAATAGTTATTATGTGCGTTGGGAATGAATAAATCCCCTTTCATATATTCCAATGCTCCAGAAAGTGGCACTCTCTGCCAATCTAATCCTGTTCTACTTCGTAATACGTCTCTTACTTGTCGTTCTCCTGCGGCTCCCTTAGCTCTTGAGTCTACCATTTATTCTAACCTCGATATGTTATTTTCTTTTATGACTTCTATTTTTTCAAGTAGTGGGTGAGTCCAACCGTGACTAACTACATATGTATTTAAGTTTTCTTCTTCTAGTAATAGTTCAACGAGCTTCTCCCTACCCGCGTCGTCTAAGACATTTATTACTTCGTCTAAAAACAATACATTTATACGACTCTTCGAAATACTACTCATTAGCTTTCGAATTGCAATTAATGTCGCTGTATTTACTCGTGTCAACTCACCGCTGGAAAGTGCGGTAATTGCGACCTGCTTTCCATTGTCTGTTATTTCTACATTTAATTTGTCGTTATTCACAACAAAATTTATACTAAACCGTCCATCGCTAAGTTCCGCAAGATAATCATTTGTCATATCTTCTAAGTCCTTTACTAGGTTCTCGATCTTATAAGCTATAAGTCCGCTAGTGCTAAATGCTCGTTTAAGTATTTCTAAATTAGAGAGTTCCGCCGAAATTTTTGACAGCTTCTCCGCATGGGCTCCTAATTCAGATTCAAATTCTTTCGTTTGTTCTTGTATCACCTGTATTCTTGTATTCTTCGTTGCTATTTTCTCGTTTTCTCGAATTATCTCTTGTATCTGCGATTTGGCGTCAGTTATTCTATCTTCCAAAACTTCTATTCTACCTTGAAGCTCAACTGAGTCAATCAGCTCATCTGGCAAATTATCATCAATACTGCGCTTTAAGTCTGACCACTCTTCTCTTCTTTGCTCCGCTTTCTCATAACTTTCTACTGCCATTCTAATTTGAGCAATATCGTCCTTTGTATTTTCTCGGGTTAGTGCTAATTTACGCATATTTTTGTCCGAAGCTGCGACAAGTTCCTCAACATAACTCCAACTTATTTCCTGTGAGCAAGTCGGACATATTGCACCAATTCCACTAATTGAGTCGATTAGGTTAGACTCTTGTCTAATTCGAGCGTCATACTCCCCAATCTTTCTCTCTAAATCAGCTGTACTCATTATATCAGGTCTTGTAACCCCGCTAAAATCACTTATCTTGATTTGTTTAAATAAGTCTTTTTTCAGACGATTCTCATTAATTTTTTTATTTGTAGAATTTTTATTTTCAAAATCGATCAAAAGTTGCCGTAAAACCTTCTCATCATCACTTGTCTCGATTGATACATTTTTCATAGGAAGTATGGTAGTATCATCTAAAACATTATTATCAAGCCAGTTTTGTATTGATTCGGTCTTTGCATTTATTTTGATAAACTCTGCGTTCAGCTTTCTTGCACCGCTTTTAAATATCTCATGGTAAGATAAGTACTCATCTAAAGAAAATAACTCTATAAGAAACTTCTTTCTATTTGCATCTGTAGCGGTCAAAAATTGTAAACTTGCGTTTGTATTTTGATACACTAACTGACTAAAAGTTTTAAAATCTACTCCTAAAATACCCTCTACTGTCTTATAAGTGTTTGTTGCTGTATGACTTGATATGTCTTCCTTTCCATCAAATAACTTAACTTTTATCACACCTCTACTTCTACGAACTTCGAGTTTATACTGTCGTTTTTCAACTGCGAAGTTCAATGAAATATTGTAACCCTTGTTAAAATACCTATTCTGTATGTCTGCTTTTTTGATACCCTTTGAGTTTTTATTAAAAAGAACTTCCTCAAGTATTAAAGGTATACTAGACTTACCCATGCCGTTTGTACCGACAAGTTGTGTTAATGTGCTATCGTTTAAGTTTAGAGTGTTTCCAACTCCGTAACTAAAACAATTATCCCATTGCAATGTCCCTAGCGTAATCATGATATACTCCTATGATCTCCTTTACTTGATTTCCGTTTAATTCGAGAATATAACTTAGATACTCTACTAATTCATCTTCGATAGTCATTTCTTTATCTAGAATGAGAGTAGCTTCTGTCTTTCTTCGAACAATTTTTTTATCTAAAAGCTCGGAGTTAGAAACATCTGCAAGATCTGTAACATTTCCTTCAATTTCATAAATAGTATGGTCATAATCTGTTGGGATCATTTGATCAGTACTTGTTATAGTTTTTCTTAGTAATTGGGGAAGGTTAAATTTTTTCCATTCCCAAGACCAATCTTTTGTATCTATTAATAAGTACCCTGTCTCTATTTTAGTTCTATGAAACTGTGTAGCCATTGGACTACCTGGATATACAATGTTAAGTTGAGTATTACTATGGCTATGTAAATCTCCTGCAAAGACGACTGGAAAAGGTGAAAACCTTTTCAAGTCTACTTCAGGATTTACGTGAGGAGGTATCGCTCCCCTAACGTGAGTAAATAGCGGTTGCCTATTGTTAAATTGTGTAATGTGCCACTTCCTATGTAGCTCACGGTAGGGAAGGATACCAAACTGTTCCCCTTTGTAAATATCGTCAATGATTTCTACTAAAGGATTAAGTCTAGTGGTTGCACTCTTTAGTTGAGTAAAAAATGTTTTTCCCTTTCTTGTAGCTTCATGGTTGCCATCAAATATGATTGTTTTAATGCCAACATTACTTATAAATCTAAAATATAACTCTAATTCTTCCATTGATGGTACTCTATCAAATAAATCACCACCAATAATATGTAAATCTGCTTCGTTTTCTAACTCTTTTATCTGCTCTAAGAACAGATCGAACCTGTTTTTAGCCCAAGTAACTGGGACATTCTTCTGTCCCAGTTTCAAGTGCCAATCTGCTGTGAATAGAATTCTGTTTACCACGGGTTTTTAGTTCCTGTAGCTGAAAATTCTTTACTCACCTCAGCAGGTGTTTCGTTCCCTTGAGATCTAACACGATCTAAGAGTTCTTTTTGTGCTTCCGCACTAGGTCTTGGAAGAACTTCGTCCATTGATTTTAATTCTTCAATAGAAGCTTTCTCATCATCTGACAATGCTCTTGTTTTGCATTTCAAAACCTGTAACTGATATTCGACATTAAATGCCATAGGTCCAGTCTTAACCCTTTTGAAATAAATGTCCCAACCTGTCTCTGGATCTGTAGGATCACCTAAATCTTCCGCTGCTAGCATGATTTGCTCAAGCAACTTCTTCTTCAAATTCAAAACTTTAACCTGTCCATCTGTAGGATCTATGCATTGAATTGCATATGACCAACCACATTTCATTTCGGGGTTATAAGTTCTTACCCAGTCCTTTTCTTTGTTGTCAAAAGTTTCTGTGTTTCTATTGAATGATAAACATTCCATAGGTATATTTTTAGCGTTTTCGCCTTTAATCCAATAAACGTATCTAGGAAGGATATCTCCTACCATTCTTACTACGTTATCACCATCTCTATAAGCAAATTGATTAATACTTGATTTTTTCGCTTTGCCTTCTAGTTGACCAAATTTAATAGCCATGATTTTTCTCCGTTATGTGACTTCTTCGTATCGAAATCTAATTTTGTTGTTTTCGACCTTCAGTAGTCTGCTGTTTTTAATAATGTCCTCGCTCACTCTAGAGTGGTTGAGGTCTAGTGTTGTTTCTCCGCTATCGTTAAAAAGATTGATATTTCTGTAACTTGCTAAAGCTACATAGTCTACCCATTCTCTTTCGGAGTATTCTGGTCTGTGTTCAAATATTGCTTCTGGGTTTACCAGAAAAGAGAATCCAGACCAATCTTTGTTCCAATATTTATATAAAGGATCACGATAGTTTTTAGGAGTCAGATTGTAAGTAAGCGTATGTATCACTAATAGAACCTCTGTCGAGAGTCCATTGGTTGCTTCTCTTATCTTTTTCCAATTATATTGTATCATATATTATACCAAAAAAATGACACTCTGTCAAGAACTAAATTTTTAAAGGTGATTAACAACATAACCCTGTTTCATATAGTATCCTAACCTATTGTTAGCTTGTCTACGTGCCGTCTTGCCGAGTAAGTTAATGTCGATTATTACAGGATCTTTTTTCCCTTCTTGTTCTCTAATAACCCTACCTATTAACTGTGTTAATAAAGGATCATTATTAACAGGTGTTCCTAATACTAAACAACTTAATGAGTTTAGTGAAATACCTTCTGAGAAAATGGACTGTGTTCCGTAAAGTATATCTTTATCAATATCAATCCTTTTCATCATATCGGGTCTTTCCATATGTGGAATATCTCCTGTAATAACCAATGCTCTGTCTCCACTGAGTTCAGCACATTTCTTTAGTAGTTCAACTCGGTCTGATACTACTAAAACTTTATGACCTTTGGAAGCATAAGCACTCGCTATCATTGCTAATGAGTGTCTATATTCCTCATTCCATGCTAGTTGATTAATCTTTCTAGCCCAAGGAATGTTTGCTCCGTCCATGAATCTAATATCTGAATGTATTACATCTATACTAGGTGTCATGTAGTTTTCTTTTGGTGGCATAAAGACTTTTTGTCCAAAATAATCTCTAAATACCACGTGTTTTCCGTCTTTTCTTTCTATCGTTCCTGATAGTCCTATCTTGTATCTTGCTAATGATTTATCTACTACTCTTGCAAATGTTGGACTACTAACATGATGCATTTCATCAAGTATTATTGTTCCAAATTTATTTATTATATCTGGAACTTTACGATATAAGGACTGCACATTTCCTATTACAATAGGACTGTCAATATTAAATTTTCCACTACCTATAATTCCTGCTTTAATTCCAAATACCTTTTCTACTTCTCTTTCCCATTGAGTTCTTAATGCTAGAGTATGTACTATAACTAATGTTTTTTGTCCTAGCTTCGCTGCAATAGCTAACGCTGTAAATGTTTTACCCCAACTAACCCAAGCATTTATTATACAATTATCTTCTACTTCATTATATACTGCTTGCTGGCTCTCTCTTAATTCTAGTTTAAATTCTGGAAATTTAACTGGAACTGTCATTCTCTTATCTACAATCTCATAGTTAGAAGGGATTAAATCCAATCTACCAATAGGCATAGTTACTAACCCTGCTCTTACAAATCCCATATTTTTTATAACTTGAGGCGGATCTAAAGGATTATAAGAGGGTATTTTATAAGTTAACTGTTTATCTATCATAGACTCCAGTTTTTCATCTACTGTAAGGTATATTCTATTACTTAATACTGCTTTCATGATACAAAATATACTATCGCTACATATGTTAACATATGTACTAATTGATCCATTCCTGTTATACATCTTCTAATTTTATCGGGTAACCCTTTTCTTTTATGAAGATATTTAGTTTTTATATAATCCTCATGATAGTGTATAAAACCATCAAATAGTGTAATTATTGCAACTGTTCCTACTGGTAGAAAACCTACTAATAATGCGAAACACCATAACATATGCATACCTACATGGGCTAAGCTTCCTGTTGATCCATATATATGTTTATCGGTTGGCTCATAGGCTGGGTTAAAAACATAATCTGCTAGAAAATGTTTTATTAATAATAGTGTCATTATTGTCATACTTGTCATACTTTTCTCTTTGTGTCTTTTTTCCAGTTAGTTGAGTACTCATAAAAGAACCACGGCAAGTTATTTCTATAAATCACTGCAGCCCATCTATAATCTACTGCGGGTGGTCTTGGTACTTCTATTGGAAAGTTAATATCTTCTAACCATAATAATGAAGCTGTATCTTTTTTATCTACTGCTACTATTTTGTGATACTTCATTGGAAAGAATGCTTTTTTTGTGTAGCTAAATAGTTTACCTTTACTATCTATATAATTATATCCTCTATGTCTCATTAAGTTGGGCATAGCCTCCAACATATATTTTAGTGCATATAGATTAGGTAAACTTGTTTGTAATCTTCGTGCACCTAAAGTGTCTCCACTCATATTTCTATCGTCTACTACTTTATTATCGGCAAATAGAACTCCGTCTGTTTCTTCTATTTCTTCTG
>JGI24006J15134_10002463_pt1 | contig 10180 bp, 15 predicted proteins | sample LinPmetageLP53_FD_15134 | JGI IMG/M metagenome (IMG submission 15134) | reverse complement strand
TTATCCTTCATCTTCCAACGATACTGTCTGATTGTCTTGTATAGTAGGTCATGAATGATTGCCGCTCTGGCTACATCAAAAGGAGCAATAAAGGCCCATAAAGCTCTTGGCACTGAAGCTAAATCTGTAATAAAACCTTTTGGTACTGTGATTGTTTCTGTTTTGTTAGTATCTCGTGTGACTTTGACACCAACACTTTTTAATGCGTTAATTTCTTCAATTGTTAGATCCGAAGTCGTATATGATAAATCTCTTCCAAGAATCCACTTACGTGGTGGTTCAAACTCTGCTAATATCTTATTATTAAATGATCCCATGTTACTTGCTCTCCTGTGCAGATTTATTTATCTGTGGTTTTGTAGGCATATTCTGATGACTTGCAATGTGATGTATAATCATGTAACATCACAAATATTATTAAGGAAGTAAATACTACGATGAAACGCACCACTCGTTCAATTCTAGAAGAAATCAGCATGTCAGCTCCTGGCTCAACTCGTAAGAACATTGTAGAGAACAAAAGTCAACATGTTTTAGAATCTGCGATCAACATAGTGCAGGAATTTTACAAGGTATACACCAAGGAAGAGGCAGAAGATCTTCATAAGAAGTTTATTAATTCACTAAAATCATTGGATTCAAAAAAATTCTATCGTAGCCTAGCAAGAAAAGATGAGGTTTAGCCAGTTTTTAACTGAAGACGTCAATGTGCATCTGTATCACATTGAAGAAGATATCATTCGCAACGGATTAGTAGGTGCTAAATCAGCAGTGAGATATCTTAGTGGTCTTGTAGACATGCTAGGTGGTTCATCCAATGCCAAAGTCAGAGCCACAGTGAAGTGGGATGGAGCACCAGCAATTGTGTGTGGTAAAGATCCGCTTAACGGCAAATTCTTTGTTGGCACAAAGGCAGTGTTTAATACAAAAACACCCAAGGTAAATTATACATTNGCTGACATAGATAAAAATCATCCAGCAGGNGGACTTAATAAAAAATTAAAATACGCTCATAGATATCTAGAAAAGTTAGACATTCCTGGTATTGTGCAAGGAGACCTTATGTTTACTCCTGGAGATTTAAAACCTGAAAGAATTGACGGAGAACCTTTCATCACCTTTACTCCTAATACAATTACCTATGCTGTGCAAAAAAATTCCAAACTGTACAAACAAGTCACCACAGCAAAAATAGGCATTGTGTTTCACACTGCTTATGATGGCGATTCATTAGACAACATGAATGCCACGTTTGGAGTAGATGTGTCCAATTTTGGAGGTGACGGTTCTGTCTGGTATGATGATGCATACTACAAGGACGCATCGGGAGCCACATTTACAGAAAATGAAGTAAGGATATTGAAAACATCGATTGCTCAAGTAGACAATCTTGCAGAAAAAGTTCCTATGCCACTGTGGATGAAACTATCCACCAACAAAGAATTTGTGCAATACATGTTGCAGTTTATCAACAAAAACGTAAGAGGCGGCAAATTGGTTCAGGAACCTAAACAGATGATGCAGAAATATCTAAACTACTACAGAGATGTTCAAGCACAAGCCAAAGAAAAATTGAAAACAGATAAAGCAAAAGACAAAAGAGATCAAATGGTTGCAATAATGGGTAAACTGTTTGCTGAAAATCAAGAAGGTGTAGAAAATATTATCAAAATACACAATCAAACTGTCATCCTAAAAAATCAAATATTGAAAAAAATCAACAGTGTTCAAGCAACCAAGCAGTTCATAAAAACTGATCAAGGCTATCAAGTAACGAATCCAGAAGGATATGTGGCCATAGACAATGATGGCCAAGCCGTCAAACTTGTAGACAGGTTAGATTTCTCCCGTGCAAATCTAAATGCACAAAAACAGTGGGCCGCTGAATAAATCCTCAATAGTCAGTGTTAATACGCAGTGATCGACTGATCTTGCACTGTAACACATGATATTATATAAATATCTGTAAACTTTTTGCAAAAAAGAGAATATACAAATAAAGGAGTACTCAAAAAATGCCTATAAGCAAACAAAGAAGCACAAACGTGATAAGAAGACAATCTTTCAGTGGTAAAGATTTAACTTTTATCGAAGTTGTGTTCAACAGAGAGATAGCTGAAACAGCTACAACCCCGGAATCAGAAGGATCTGTTTTCCAACAAATCACAAATGTAATCCAATCAGGATGTGGAAACGGTGGATCATTATTAGCATGTTCTTACTATCTAGATAGAAAAGCAAATGCTATTGATACTACAGCCGCATCAGGAATCAATGATGGTGGATCAATTGACGTGTATCAGTACATCGTTGAAGGTGGCATTGAACAATTTGATGAGCCAGCAACAGCAGGTGCAACAACATCAGGCACAACTGCTCAATCAGGTGCAATCGTAGATCTGAAAGCAGACATTGAAGCGATCCTATCAGAAGACTCAACAACAAATGATGTTGGTGTGATCATCAGAACACTACCAAGTGAAGGATCAAATGTTTTAGCAGATGCTACATCTACTTTCATCGGAATGTTCGACGGAAGAGGCGCAGAATAATCTGTTACTAATTTGAATTGAAAGGGGGGTTTATTCCCCCTTTTTTTATGACTATATTAAATTTTCCTTACAGTCTACAGGCTTCTAAAACCAAATAAGGTATGTTAATTTACTTTTTTTGACCATATAATAATAGTTACTGATACAATAAATCAGTTTAGAGGAGACAAGATGGAGATACTTAAATCTATCAAAACTTGGTCATCAGCGTTAGCAGATGTTGGTGTATCATTACTTGCTCTGGGCATAGTCCTGGAGATTCTATTCAATGGACAGGGCATTCCGTTCTGGCCAAACATTTCAGTAATAGGAAATATCCAAGACTTACTAGGGTCATTAAGTTCACAAGGCTTAATTGGTTTAGTAGCAGTTTGGATCTTGTATAATATCTACAAGAACAAATAAGGAGCAATCATGAACTGGATAAAAAATAAATGGGTGTGGGCGGCAGTTGTTGTGGTAGTAATTGTACTAGCATGGCAAACTGGTGTTGTCACTCCTGAAGCCACTGTAGACGTCAGAGGCTAACACTCTTATAGGGCGGTGCCATGCATCGCCCTTAACCACTCACTTTAATCTCACAAATACCAACTAAATATTTGCAAACGTTCTCGGAGCGAGAACAAAGGAGAATAAAACAATGCCAATAGCAAAAAACAACTTTAGTCACAAGACTAATATCGAACATGGGTACCCAGATTATCTTATGTTCACAGTAGACTTTATTAACACAATGGCGTCTGAAGTAGGTGACCCATCTGCAAGTTCAGACGTTGCAGGTCTTGAATTAGTAAGACAGGTAATTGAACAACACTGTAACATTCTAGCAGAAGGTCCTTTAGCAGACTCAGGCACACAGAAATCTTACATTGTGAGATCAGACACTGCTCCAGCAGTAGCAACACTGCAAACTGACATCAGAGCACTTAACGGTACATCTTCACCAGGTGTGACTGCAACAATCTCAAGTGCGACTGTAACTGCAACAGATTACGGTATCTTAACAGCGGCAGTACTTACATAAGAATAACACTTCAAAGCGGTTCTATTCCAGGACCGCTTTACACTTACCTCCTTTTACTATAAAATACTTGTATGCATCAACACATAGTAGCCTACACACTTATTGATGTGTCTGACACTTCTGCACTACAGCAACAGAACTACAACACACTGTTACAAACTATTGCTTTGCGTGCCAATCCTATCAGTTATACATACAATATGATGGGATATCAACCTATGGAAGATTATGAATTCGGAGATGACTTTGGCGGGCAACAAAATGTGTGGATGGTGTCTTTTGTTGTGGAACAGATGGCTGTGTATGGAAATAAATCAGGACAACTAGGAGGATTGNTTGACGATTTACATCAGGTACCTGTAATAACAAACCTTATGGATTCTGCAACAATTNCTCCGGCTGTGTTTGACACTAAAAATACAAAAACTAAAAACTTATACTTTTATCTACAAGACCTTTAATAAATATCACAGTAGGCATTAAGATCACGGCAAACATAGGCAACAAGGCACCTAATGGAGCGTTAGGAAGGACGCTGTGAAATATGGAAAGAACTGCATTACAATACGATTCGGAAAAAAAAAGTTTAGAAGCACACGTGGACCTATGTGCAGAAAGATATTATCGCTTGGAACAACGATTAGAAAATGTTGAAAACGCTGTGAACGGACTCAAAGATGTAATGGTCGCAGAATCAAAAAGAACATCCAAGGTAATTATAGGTTCAGCCGCTACAGTAATAGGTGGCATACTGTCCACAATAATTGCCGCTATCTTAGTATTACCCAATTTATGAAAATTTTTGAAGTTTTTGCAGATGAAGTCTTAGATGAAAAACAAATTTGGGGCCGTAAAGGCAATCAAGTTGTAAGAAAATATCGTTGTACCAGTGGTTCGAGAAGAGGCAGGATTGTAGCCAAACCAGATCAGTGTTACAAACCGATCAATATCAAAGCAAGAATAAGAATGAAACAACTAAGATCACGCAAAGGCGCAGTGATGGTGCGTAAGGCTAAACGTACCAAGCGTTCCAATCCAGCATCACGCAGACTCAGAGTATTGAACAAAAGAAGATAATTTTGAGAGTAAAATTTAAATATTATGCCATATCGCTGGATAGTAGTGAAAAGGTTATACTAAACAAGTTAGCAAACGAAAACCACACAGTGGAAATGTTTAGCATAGATGATTGGACAGTAATTGATTTACTTTGGCGCAAACATCTTGTAGTATATGATAAGAGTAGAACAAAGAAACCCGATATTCAACCATGGTGCAAATCAAACGTATTGAGAGCTTTATCAGAAAGTCCATCTGGCGATTAACTCGCTCAACGGATATCATAAAATATGTGCCTAAATCCATAAAAAATGGCGTGATCGTTGGTGATTGTGCTGTGATTCGCAATCGTATACACACTTATGATGTTTTTAGCAAAAATAGACAACCAATCAAAAAAAATATAACCAACTACAAAGTAGCAGTGTGTGTAGCAACTATCAGCAATCAGTTCATAGAGCCTATGCGTAAAAAATTAAAGCAATTGTTAAAATTAGACAAAGAATTTGGTGCCATGTACAGTGAATACCTTAGATTAAAACTAAAAAAGAATCCAAACAAAGAAGCAATTGAGTTTGTTAAAGACAAACTGAAGTTGATTGATGATAAAATTGATGTCTATTATGAATCCATGACCCTCTAAAATGAACAGGTACCTTTTATAAATAATCGTAGCACCATGAAATTAGATAACATTGATTACTTTTCTTCCTCTAAATTGAGTAAGATTATAGCAGAAAGATTTGGTCAAGAGATCAACCTTTCAGACATTGAGGACACGACATTACAAATGTTTAGAGAATCTGTAAAAGATTCAATGAAAGCATTTGAAACAGCGATGGCCTTTAACTCTAACTCACAAAATCCAAAATACCTTGAAAACAAACTTCTTCATGATGCGATTGTAAAAGAACAAGAAATGCGTGTAAAAAAAATATCAGGCAACGAGATAGAGATTGAAGATCCAACAAAACCGGGCGTCACAACAAAAGTTGATTCAAAAAGTGTAGATGTTGACACAGACGAGCAAGGCAATCTTTCAATCAAAGCAAAAGATCAAAACAATTCAAACAATCCAGTGCAAGCCAAAGTTGGACAAAAGGTAAGCATGGAGGATCAAAATGCTGATGCTCAAGCATTTCAAAAATATTTGATGAGCAAAGGCTACACAGTAACAGGCGGTGGCGGAAACGAAAATACGACCAGTATCAGTTACAAAGACAGAGATGGTAACGAATTTGAAGTGGACATCAAATCAGTGAATAAAATGGGCGAAAGTGATGGCGACCTTGATGATTTGGTTGCGCCTGAATTTAAAAAACTTGTACAAGACATGCAGGATGGCATGAGCAAACAAGAACTTGAAAAGAAATATCCAAAAAGAAAAAATGAAATTGAACAACTTGTAAAAGATTTGACAGCAGTAACTGAGGCAATCAGACATGCTATCTCAGGACAAGTTAAAGAAGCACCAGTAAGATTAGGCGCCAAAGAGATGGCGGCTCTAAGACTGTTGGTAGGCAATCAAAATTTTTCCGAAGCAAAAAGAGCATTGGAATTAGCGAAAGCAGGGCGTTCAGTGCCTGCCCCACTTATGAAAGGCTTTATGCCCATCATAGATAAACTAGACACATTCATTAGAGGAGGAGCGTCAGCAGTGACTAGATTCAATAACCTACAGAAGATCGTTGGACGCAATGAGTCCAAAGATTATTCAAAAACATTAAGATCTCTACTAGAGAACGAAATGGAAACTTCAGAAATACTACTTGCGTCACAGGACATAGTAGATCAAATAACAGACATGTATGAAAAGATTGCGGAAATCAAATCATCATCTGTGTTAGAACTTGTTGATAGAATGACAAACGAACTTGGACAAGAACAAGCAATGTCATTTCAAAATCAAATTGTTCCAGCACTAGAAGCACTAGAAGAAGCACTTGGCACAGCAAGACAAGGTGCTCAAGATTCAGTGGCCATTGTAAAAGGAGAAACTCCTGCACCTATGGTTGGTGACACAGACATAGACACAGACACAGACATGGATGCAGACATCGAAGGTGATGCAGACATTGAAGATGACTTTGGTGCGTCTGAACCTGCTGCCGGTGGTGAAGAACCTTTAGGCAGAGCAGAAAGATAATTTNATGCTTATTTTGGAAGTAGAAAACTATGCACAGGAACTCGCCTCTGTATTACAATACTTCAAACAAGAAGCAGATGCAAAAAAATTAGGTGCCCAACTTCCTATAGATGCATTATCAGACTTTATGGATGATAGAGGACTGGACATTAATCCTGACACTATCAAAGCCATGATGTCAGATCCTATTATTAAAAACCTAATCAAATCATTTGATGGTACCAAAATTACTTTGGACACAGTGGTTGAACCCAAGGATGGCAACATGATGGATATCAACGGCAACGACGAAGTAAGTAAAATGGCCAAAAGAGCATTGAAAAAACGCTCATAATAGTGTATACTATTTTTTATGATTAGACTGATAGAACCCCACGAACACCAACTTTTTACTCGAGATCCAGTTAGACCACACATTGAACCTGCTTTCAGAGTTGCCAAACCTAATCAAACATTTGTTCACACTTACAATGGCAAAAGTGTAGATGCTATAATCTGTGTGGCTTACAACGATCAAGTACCTACCAACGAAGATGAATTAAGAATCACAGGCAACACAGTGGCAACTTTTTACACCGTGTGGAGTTACACCAAAGGTGCCGGCACAGAGATTATACTTAGAGTAAAAGAACACATCGAACAGAATAACTCTGACATCAAAAGATTTGTAACTTTGTCACCTTGCACAGAAATGGCAACCAGTTTTCATCTTAAAAACGGAGCAACTCTGTTAAACAAATATAAGGAGTTTCAAAATTTTGAATACAAGTAATATACCAGCACCACCGTTTGTAAAAAAACATGANTATCATTCTTTAAAACAGATCAATCTCGAAGGATCTAGAGTGTATCAATTACCGGACGGAAACAAAGTTCCATCAGTTACCACAATCCTATCTAAAACAAAAGATATGACTCACTTGAATGAATGGAAAAAGCGAGTTGGTGAACAGGAAGCACAGCGGGTGGTAAGAGAAGCATCCGGAGTTGGGTCTGCTATGCACAATAACTTAGAAAGATTTTTAGCAGGTGTAACACGAGTGCCAGGCACAAATCTTGTNCATCAACAAGCAAACAAGATGGCTGACATCATAATACAAAATGCTTTAACTCATGTTGAAGAAGTGTGGGGTATTGAACAAGCATTGTATTTCCCTGGTCTATATTCAGGCACTGCGGACTTAGTGGCTGTGTTCAAAGGCAATCCTGCAATTTGTGACTTCAAACAAACGAACAAACCAAAGAAAAAAGACTGGGTAGAAGATTACTATCTGCAACTAGTTGCCTATGCAGAAGCACATAACGAAGTGTATGGTACAAACATACGTGAAGGACACATCTTTATGTGTTCACGTGATCTTAACTATCAGCAGTTTGATCTAGAACCTAGTCACTATGATTATTGGTTGAACAAATGGCTCGCTCGAGTAGAGCAGTTCTATAAACTATAAATAAAGCAAATGGCTATCACTCAGATTTCAAGAATACAGCATCGTAGAGGTTTAAAAGAGTCTTTACCACAACTGTCAGCCGGAGAATTTGGTTGGGCAGTGGATACACAGGAACTGTTTATAGGAAACGGCACTGTGGCAGATGGTGCGCCTGAAACAGGCAACACCAAAATTATCACTGAAGATGACAATATACTAACCACTTCACAAACATATACTTTGAGAGGCAACGCTGACTCTCCTATAGTAACAGGTGTAGACAGTAATGCTCCTATAGTAAGGACTCTTCAACAAAAAATTGATGATTTTGTAAACATTAAAGACTTTGGTGCTGTAGGCAACGGAGTGACTGATGATACTGCCGCCATCAACAGAGCAATAACAAATACATTTGATGAGGATATAGAACATCACAATATTAGAAAAATTTATGTACCCGGTGGTGTGTACATCGTCAACAGTGGCACAATAAAAATTTTACCACACACAAAACTTGTGGGCGATGGTCCAGAAGCGTCTGTGTTTAGACTTACAGACAGTTCACAAAATAAACTTATGGAAACAGCAGACTCACAAGGACACACTGGTGCAGACATAGGCAGTGGCGGTGCAGAGAAACCTCAGGACATTAATATACAGAATATAGGGTTTGATATGGACAGCAAAGCAAGTGGCATAATCATATCACAGGCTGAACACATTAACTTTGATGCGTGTGCTTTCAATTGCACATACACACAACAGGCAGGTCTCACTGAAGATCCTGTTGGTCTAATAGAAATTAAATCAACCAATGCTTTGCAAACCAAACAGATCAACTTTACTAACTGCCAATTCACAAAATCCGAGTATGGTGTTGTTATTGATGATGATGTCCAAGATGTGTTATTTTTAGGTTGCGAATTTAATATAATGTTTAGAGCATTCAACCTAGGTGAAGCATCAGATGGTTCAACTGTTAACAAAATTGATGGCCCTTCTGGCATATTAATTGAAGGTTGTAGATTCGACAAGATCGATGCTGAAGCAGTCAAAATATATGATGCCGGCGGTACTCCAGATGGAAACATTGTCACTGGCTCTTCTTTTAGAGATGTTGGCGCCAATTCAGATGATTCTGCAGAACTGCCTTGTATACAGTTTGATCATGCTAATAACTTTGCTTATGGAAACTATTTTCACAGACCTGGTAAACAAGCAGACATTGGCGGTAACGCTTACTATGAAACTCCGATCAACAATTCAATCACACTCAGTGACAATCAAACAGCAGTAAATTTAGTGGATCCGTTCACTAGTGAGGCTGTGCAGATAGACAATCAAAACGAACCAACTGTGTTTGTAGAATATCAAATTAAAAGAGGCACCGATTTCCGTATAGGCAAATTAACAATCACCAGCACTGCAAACGATGTGCAATTCTCTGATGAGTTTACTGAGAACGGAGCAGTTGGGGTAACACTTTCTGTGCTAGAAAATGGCACAGTACAATATGCAACAACCAGCACAGGCTCAACTGCAACTTTTAAACACAGAATACTTTATTATATCTAAGACTAATTATCCACACAACTGTTAAAAATTATCGTTTACTAAAGAACCTTTTGAGTCTATACTAATTAGTAATACTCCAAATGAATAAAAATACAGAAATACTCATAACAAAAAGGGACGGTAGCAAAGAGCCGTTAGATATCAACAAAATGCACTTCGTTGTGGAACAGGCTTGCGAATCACTAGCCGGTGTTTCTGCTTCACAAATTGAAATGAATTCACACATACAGTTTACAACTGGTATGACATCCAAAGACATACAGGACATATTAATACGTTCTGCAAATGATCTAATAAGTTTAGAAGCACCCAACTATCAGTATGCGGCGGCGAGACTGTTGTTATGGAATGTGTACAAAGAAGTTTTTGGACAGTTCCAACCAAAACACTTTGT
>JGI24006J15134_10002462_pt1 | contig 10180 bp, 10 predicted proteins | sample LinPmetageLP53_FD_15134 | JGI IMG/M metagenome (IMG submission 15134) | reverse complement strand
CGCCCGCCGTTCTCTAAACCTCTTGTTTGCGGATTGGGCAAACCGCGGTCTGAATCGTTGGACCATCCAGCAGTTCTCTCAGACTCTTGCTTCCGGCGTGACTGATTACCCTGTCGGGGATATTCCGGCCACTGTCGCCGCTTCGGGCAGCCTGACTGTTGGTGAGACCCTTACGGGTGGCACTAGTGGCACCACGGCGAAGATAATTACGAAACCCACCTCGACGAGCCTCACCCTTACAGTGCCCTCCGGTTCCTTTACCGCTGGAGAAACCATTACGGGTGGCACCAGTGCAGCATCTACTACGATAAGCGCGAACCCCAGCCTGTCGGATGTGCGGTCTACGATAGATATCTTGACGGGTGTAATCCGTAGGGACAACTCAGACATCTCTATTTCTCAGATAAGCCGGGACACGTACTTAACGATTCCAAACAAGTCCACCACGGGCCGACCCGTACAGTATTACCTCGACCGGCAGATAGTCCCTGTCCTCAAGTTGTGGCCGTCCCCGGAGAACAGCACCGACGTATTCATTTACGACCGATTGGTGCGCGTAGACGACGCGGATGCTTCGGTGAATACGGCAGAGGTTCCCTTCAGGTTTTACCCTTGCCTCGCTGCTGGCTTGGCCTACTACTTGGCTTTGAAGCGTGCTCCAGACAGAGTCCAGATACTGAAAGCAATTTACGAGGAAGAGTTTGAACGCGCAGCCCTGGAAGATCGGGACAAAACCAGCACCTTTGCGGTGCCGACTTACACTTACGGGTTCACGAGCTAATGGCTAGGTACGCCTCAGACAAATACGCCCTTGGTATTTCTGACAGGACGGGTGTGGCTTACCGCCTCCGGGACATGCGGAAAGAGTGGACGGGCCTTCTGGTTGGAAAGGACGAGTGGGAGGTCAAGCAGCCTCAACTAACCATTCTCAGGGTGCAAGCGGACCCCGAAGCTCTTAGGAATGCCCGGCCGGACCGGATAGAGCCTGCGGTATCTGTTCTTCTGCCTTTCAACCCGTTTACTTCGGTTAGCCCAGGATCTTCTAGTATTACTGTTACGGAACCGGGCAACTCAAGAACTACGGGAGATGTCGTGCGTTTCCGTTCTTGCGAGGCCTTTGATGGGTTCACGCAGGCTGTTCTCCAGTCTTCTAGTGGATATGCAATTACCGTCGTGGACAGCAATTCTTACACTTTTTCGGCAACCGGCGAGACCGCGTCTTCGGGTTCCGTTCAGGGCGGCGGGGGCACTGCCTCATCCGGGCCTGTTACGCTGGAAAGTTGAGGGTTGAGGCATGGCATATACCTTTACAACACTAAAGACAGCCATCCAGGACTACGTTCAGAGTACAGAATCAACCTTTGTCAGCCAACTGTCCAGGTTCATTCTAAATGCCGAGGAACGCATTCTGAAAGGGTGTCAGTTAGACGTGTTTCGGAAGTCGTCTCAAGGTTCCGGAACTTCGGGCAATTCCTACTTGCAAAAGCCTTCAGACTTTCTGGCTCAGAACTCTCTGAGTGTTGCCGTGGCGGGCAGTAAACAGCTTCTGTTGTACAAGCAAGTTACCCTTCTTCAGGACTACACCCCTGACCCCACGACTACGGGTGTCCCTAAGTATTATGGCGACTGGGACGAGGCGACTTTCCTCTTAGCTCCGACGCCAGACAGCGCCTACACCTTCGAGCTACACTATTTCTACCGCCCGACCTCCATCACAGAAACAGGGGATGGCACCAGTTGGCTCGGGACAAACGCAGAGTTAGCTCTTTTGTATGGCTCTTTAATCGAGGCATATACCTTTCTCAAGGGCGAGGCGGACCTTTTGGCCTTGTACGAGGCGCGTTTCCAGGAGGCTCTTCAAGGTTTGAAGAACCTCGGTGAGGGGCTCCAGACTAGAGACCAGTATCGCTACGACCGCGTCCGTAGGGGCCCGGCGTGACGTTTCCAGCCTCTAGCAATGGCAGCTTAGGCACCGTGTCTGTGTTCACGTCAAGTAACGGCGGCCATTCGTCCGACGACATAGCCGAAATGGCTTTGAACAAGATAATGTCTGTTTCAGAGAACGCCCCTTCTTTCATCCGGGATCAGGCGTTAGAGCACAAAGACAGATTGAAAGAAGTCCTGATTTTTTATATGAATAAGATGGCCCAGAGCGAGCGGACAACCCTTTGGGCGTTGTTGAAAAAGCAGGGGCATCACGACATGGCAGAGATCATAAGGAGACTGTAATGGCTATCGGAACCTCCGCGATATGCGGGACCTTTAAGAGAGAGGCGTTGGCCGGGATTCATTTCACCACCGCGCACACGCGGACGGGGTCGAGCGCTATTGGAGCGGATGCCTTTAAGATCGCTCTTTACACCAATTCCTCGTCTTTTGACGCGGATACTACGGGATATAGCACGAGCGAAGAGATTTCTGGCACCAACTATACCGCGGGCGGGAATACTCTGGCTAGCGCCACAATTGGTCTCGGGGATAACAGCAGTTCCGTGCCGACAGCTTTCGTAGACTTTGCGGACACGACATGGTCTACGGCGACCATTACAAACGCGCGCGGGGCTTTGATCTACAACAGCACTCTTGCCACAGCGGGTACTGGGTCTACGACCAACCATGCTGCAAAACCTTCGATTGCGGTCATTAACTTCGGCGGAGACAAGTCGTCTAGCGCCGGAGATTTCACCGTACAGTTTCCGACCAATGACGCAAACTCCGCGATTATCCGGGTAGCTTAATGGCAATTGTCTCCGGTTGGGGCCGAGGTACTTGGGACGAGGGGGCCTGGAATAGTGCAATTCCGGTTTCCGTCACAGGTGTCTCAGCAGCCACAGCCGCAGGCGCAGTCGCCTTCCCCAAAGATGTTCCGGTTACTGGTGTCTCTGCCGCTGCTGCCGCGGGTGCGGTTTCCGTAGTAGGTGAAGCTAATGTTGCCGTCACGGGTGTTTCGGCGGCTTCTGGTGTAGGTTCAGTATCGATAGTAGGTGAAGCTAATGTTGCCGTCACGGGTGTTTCAGCAGCGACAGCCGCAGGTGACGTACAGTTGAACTTTAGGTTTACTGTCACGGGTGTTTCGGCAGCGACGGCTGCGGGCGGCGTGCTTATATGGAATGAGATCGTTCCGGGACAGACTGCCAGTTGGGGTGAAATGGTCCCAGGGCAGTCTGCCAATTGGACTCAGATAGCAGCATAGGATAGCGACATGGCTTCTACATTCACAACGAGCTTCGGGATTGAGAAGATCGGCACTGGCGAGCAGGCCGGGGCGTGGGGAACAACGACAAACCATAACGCCGACATCCTGGACAGGATCGCCTCCTACAAGGCGGTCGGGTTGTCGGGGACGACGCACACGCTAACGGTGCGAGAGGCCTCTCCCGGCGCAGGCACTGAAAACCTCCAGGATGGCATGTATCGTGTGATTAAATTCACTGGTGCCCTTGGCGCGAACAACACGGTCACGATTGCCCCAAACACAAGCGCCGCTTGGTTTATCATCGAGAATGCTACCACCGACTCTGGGTCGAGTGGCCCCTACTCGGTAATCCTTACGCAGGGCTCCGGGGCAAACGTCACTATCCAGAACGGCAAGAACGCAATTGTATATTGTGACGGCGCGGGATCTGGCGCGGTAATCTATAACGCCCTCAACGACCTACAGATGGCTACCCTCGAAGTAACGGGCGCTGGCGCCGTTGATGGCGCCTTGACCGTTGGGGGGACGACTACGGTAGTAGCACTGACGGCATCGGGTTTGGTTACTGCGGGTGCAAAAATCGACATGAACGGCACCGAGTTAATCCTTGACGCCGACGCCGACACCTCAATTACTGCTGACACCGACGACACAATTGACATCCGAATTGCTGGGGCTGACGACTTCCAATTCACAGCCAACACGTTCACAGCACAGTCTGGCAGTACAATTGCCGCACAAGCCTTGACGGCTACCACTGTGACAGCAAGTGACATAGTTACCGCTAACGCCAAACTCGACCTAAACGGCACCGAGTTAATCCTCGACGTAGATGCCGACACTTCGATTACAGCCGACACCGATGACACGATTGACATTCGGATTGCGGGTGCGGACGATTTTCAATTTACCGCAAACGATTTCACCGCGTTATCAGGATCGGTGATCTCCACGAACACCATCGCAGAAACAACTGGTGGGTCTGGCGTCACAGTTGACGGGCTTTTGATTAAAGACGGGGGGCTTTCTGATCTTGTTCTCCCGGCAGTCAGTGGGATCATCGAAGCCAACGCCAACTTCGTTGATATGTGTCTGGTAGGCCCAAGCGTGGATGGCAGATCGTGGAACGGCAAGTTCTCAAACGGAAGTGTCTGGACTTCGCTGATGCTCGCAACTGTCGAGACATCTGGCAGTGACGCTCAAGTGAACATCTGGGATTTGACGGCTGGCACCCTTGCGAGCGCGACGCCACTAGCAACACTCACACTCAGCGGGGCGACATCAAAAAGCATCGCGGCCTCGATGGGCTATCTCATTGTCGGCACACAAGACCAAGGCTTTCACATCGTTGATCCGCACACTGGGGCGTGGGCTGAACGTGTGGAAGGCGCTCTGAAAAGTTTAAGCCACCTTACCGTACCAGCTTTGGCAGACGGCCATGTTAATGATGTTGCCATCCAAATGCCTGACACTGGATCACCATACGATCCGAATACTGGTGGCCTGATCCCATTTATTGCGTGGACATACGGCGGAAGTGCGGACGAGTGCGGAATTTTGAACAACGGCGTGGTCTACAACAAGAACGAAGAGAGCGCCGCCGACAACGTCACCGCCATTAATTCGAGCGGCTATGTCTTCACCACCAATAACAGCAGCGATTACGGCAGAAAATCTAATGTTCCGATTTATCAAATCTTTGCTGACGATTGGGGTACGTCAATTTTCTTCGACGGCAGTGGTGGTGCGGGGCCGACTTTCACTGGCGCTCCAGGGGACGCGAACTCAATCAGCCTTGGCCCAAACGGAAAAGTTGCTACCGCGACAGATGCTGGTCTGAACTACGGCTATACGCACAGTTCGACTCCTGGGTCGGACCTCGCTGGCTACGTCAATCGAACTTTCACGACTGGTTATCTAGGACAGGGTTGCGTTCTTGCTGGATTAGCGAACTCGGACACGGCTGACCGAAGCGGCAACTCACACAATTTAACTGAAGAAGGCACGGTAGCTGAAGTCACTATTGCTTCTGGTGCTGAACTCAAGGGTTACCAATTTGCTACTGGCAATTACTTAAAGACCCCTCTCGCAGATGCTGCTTTCGAGATGGGAACCGGCAGCTTTACTGTTTCTGTCTGGGTTTATTCTGAGAGCGACCCCGGCAACGCGGGGATCGTTTATTACAGAAAAGTTGCTGACGGCGCGACACCTCAGTGGGGATTTTTCCACAACGGCAGCCAACAGGTATTTGCAACAGTAAACGACGGTACAGACGCGGTCACGGTCACCTCAGACGTATCGATCATTGACTCGAAGCCACATCTTCTTTCGATGGTCTTTAACGGCACAACGAAGGAATTATCTTTTTTCATTGATGGTGCCCTGCAAGGCTCTGACATTGACACCGACGTTGGAACCGTGAGCGGCGGCAGTGGATACGCAGTTGGTATTGGTAACATCCCCGAAGGGGGTGCCTATGCATGGGATGGCACCAACAGTTGGATGGCCTTGATTCGGATTCTGCAAGGCAGTGTGACCGGCACCGAAACTGACTTCCTTCAGATGTACAGGGACGAGCTTCCGCTCTACTCGGCGAACGCCAAGTGCCTTTTGCAATCAGGAACCACGGACGTTGTCTTAGACGCTGCTGTTGACCCGCTGACAGGCAAGGTCATTGTCACTCAAACGGACAGCCAAGAAATATTCGACGGGCTTGTAATTGAGACTGAGCGAACGGTGGCAACTGGTGGCAGTACGTTCGAGCATGGCTTGTTGTTTGGCGATGCGGTAGCGGAAATCAATAATGCGAACCTGTTCGCATCCACTCCTGCAACGGATCAACGGCAGGTCAACGAGATGGTGCGATCTCTGTCGGCTAATCTTCCTGCCGGTGTCGATATGAGCAAGGCGAAGGCTTGGATTTACTTTGAAAACGGTGCGTCAATATCAGCTAGCTACAATATTGAGGCTTTAACTAATCACGGCACTGGAAATATGTCTGTTGACTTCGCCGTACCATTTAAAGACGACAACTACGTTGCTGTGTCGATGGCGGCGAATAGGGCTGGATCATCAGGTGGCGTCTTAGTTTGCACAACGTCAGACACCAAGGGACAGACTCCAGGCAATTTTGGTTTTGGTTGGTCTTACTTCAACGACACCTACGCCAATGAAGACGGATATCTGGCTTTTTTCGGAGAATTAGAAAATGAGTAATTGCATCGTCACCGCTGATGGAGCGGTCGTCCAATCTCTTAATCCAGTGGCCACCATCGCCAAGTTGATGGAGGCAGCATCAACGCCAGCCGAGTACGACAAAGACACGGGTCAGGAGACAAAGGCGAAGTCTTACCCAGACGAAGCCACGGTCTATGAAGAGGTAGACCTCGATGACGAAGAGTTCGATCTCCGCGCTCACAAGTGGCTGACCTCACGATACGACACAGAGGAATGGGCAGCGCTACGAGCAAAGCGTGACGAACTCCTCGCTGCATCCGACTGGGTTGTAGTCAAAGCGCAAGAGGCTGGTGAGGATGTACCGGCAGCGTGGGTGACGTACCGGGCTGCACTGAGAAACCTTCCGGCGGCTACCGGTGACCCGGCCAACCCGACGTGGCCTGACGCGCCGTGATTTGAGATGCCTCTTTCTAGGATCAAGTTTCGTCCCGGCGTCAATCGTGAAAGCACGTCTTTTGCAGACCAACAGGGCTGGTTTGACTCGGATTTAATCCGCTTTAGAAAAGGCTACCCGGAAAAAATAGGCGGCTGGATAAAGGTTGGTAGCTCTTCGGTTGCGGGAACGGTGAGATCTCTCAAGGTGTGGGTTACCCTGTCCGCCTTGAAACTGATGGGCGTAGGAACAACTTCAAAGTTCTACATCGAGCAAGGCACGTCCTACAACGACATCACTCCCATTCGGAGCACAGCCACTCTTGGCGCAAACCCCATCACCACGGGTGACGCGGGATCTGGGGTGGTTACCGTGACCGCGGCGGCGCACGGTGCTGGGGCCGGTGACTACGTTACGTTCAGTGGTGCCACAACCGTTGACGGCTTGACGATTGCTCAACTCAATAAAGAACACGTAATAACTGAGGTTGTGTCTTCCGGAAGTTACAAGTTGGACACTGGGGGGGTTGCCAGTTCCGGCGGCACTAGTGGGGGTGGCTCTGCGGTAATTGCGAACTATCAGATCAGTGTCGGCTCTGCAACTCTCACACTTAACGGTCCCGGTTGGGGAGCAGGTTACTTTGGCGGCGAGACCCTCACCTACTCCTTAACAACGCTAAATGGTGCCATAAACGACAGCGTAACCTCCGTTATCCTCACTTCCGCGTCGAACTTTGAGGCAGCGGCTTCGACGACAGGGGCAGCCGTTGCCGTTGTGGATGAGTCGATCAGCGTAGCGAACTCTTCAGGTTTTCCTGAAAAGGGTACGGTAAAGATAAACAGTGAAAACGTCACGTATGGCACCAACGTCGGTAACGTCCTTGGCGATCTTACCCGCGGCGCCGACGGCACCACCATTGCGATTCACGGCAGCGGCGATGCGGTAACTTTTGTCGGTTTGATACAGGTCGACAATGAGCTTATCCAATATACCGGGAAGTCTAGCGAAACCCTCAACGCGGGTGTCGTTAGGGGCACACGAGGAACCACGGCTGCCGCCCACAGCGACGGCGCCCTTGTTAAGGAAGCCAACGGATTTTACGGCTGGGGGGACGCGGTGGAACCTTTCGGCATTGCCGCGAACGCTAGGCTTTGGTCTCAAGACAACTGGGGCGAGGATCTTGTTATCAACGTCCGAGATGGAACCGTGTACTACTGGGATGCAACCCTGGGGTTGTCTAGTAGGGCGGTTGCTCTGGGCGCGCTCTCCGGGGCATCGGGCGCTCCGACAATTTCCCGGCAAGTTCTTGTGTCTGACACAGATCGCCACGTTATTTGCATAGGCGCCAATACCATTGGAACCACGGTCCAGGACTTGATGCTGATCCGTTGGTCGGATCAAGAAAACGCAGTGGATTGGACCCCAACGGCAACGAATACGGCAGGGTCGTTGAGACTTTCCTCTGGCTCAGAAATAACTACGGCAGTCGAAACACGGCAGCAAATCCTTATCTGGACCGACGCCTCTCTTTACAGCATGAGATTCGTTGGGCCTCCGTTTACCTTCTCCATAACTCTTCTGGCTAACAACGTCTCCATCATATCCCCCAACGCGGTGGTGTCGGTCGGAGACCGGGTTTATTGGATGGATACGGAGAACTTCTTTATGTACGGGGGCCAGATGCAGACGATCCCCTGCACGGTCCTCCGGTATGTCTTTGATGACATCAACCTTGAGCAGCGCAGCCAGTTCTTCGCAGGTTCAAACCGGATGTTCAACGAGGTCTTCTGGTTTTACTGCTCGTCGGACAGCGACTCTATTGACCGGTACGCGAAGTTCAACTACGCGGACAACACCTGGGACATAGGCTCCCTGTCGCGAACTGCGTGGGTCGACCTTGGCCTTCACGAGAACCCACGGGCTGCCGGGGAATATGAAGACGCTAATTTCGTATACACCCACGAAACAGGGACCACAGCAGATGGCGAGGCTATGGCGCCGTTCATTGAGTCCTCGGTGTTTTCTATCGGTGACGGGGATCAGTTCTCCTTCATCTCCCGGATTATCCCCGACTTAGACCTGACCAGTTCGGACGCCAGCACCTCCGTGAACTACATCATAAAGACGCGCAATTATCCGGGTGAGGATCTGTCTACAAGCTCCACGAGCCCCGTCACAAGCACCACGCAACAGTCTTTTGTCCGGTCCCGCGCCCGCTCGGCCGCACTTAGGATCGAAAGCAGCGCCTCGGATATTGCTTGGACCTTGGGCGACGTTCGGTTGGACGTCAGGCCGGATGGGAGGCGCTAGTGGGCAAGATACTAGACACGGCGCTCCCCCTGGTCCCCGAGGAGTACAGTTTTGATATGATGGTGCGCCTCGTCAGCACTCTTGAGGCTGCGCTTACCAAGACGGATTTGCCCGCAATAATTAGCGGGGAAGATGAGACCAACGGCATAAACTGGTTCATGGACTGATGGCTTCCGCGTACAAAAACATAGCAAAACTCGTGGGTGCCACGGGAGACGTGACGGTCTACACGTGCCCCGACGCCACCGAGGCCATCATCAAGAACGTCCAACTGTACAATAGCCACAGCGGGTCAATCGTAGTATATTCTAGGATAATCGATAGCTCCGCTTCGGTTACGGTAACTTTGCAGAAAGTCACGCTAGGCACTCTAGCCGCGACCTCAGAGTCCGCAGACAGGTCCTTGGCCGGTCCCTTCGTTTTAGAGGCCGGTGACACGTTCGTACTGAACTGCGCCATCGCCTCGAAAATATACGCCTTCGCCAGTGTTTTGGAGCTTTCCTAATGGCTAGTCAATATTACACCCCCCTATCAAACGGCATCCAGTCCTTCGCAGATGCCTCTCCCGACTACGAGGTTTCGGCCGCTGGGATCGGATCTTTCCGAGAGCAGGCCTCCCGCCTTGCAGAGTTTGGCCGCCACGGCGACGTTTACGTGGTTCACGCCGCCGAGGGTGAGACGGTCGTGCCGACAGAGGTGTTGGACGCCAATCCGAAAGTCCGGGAGTTGTTGTTTGACCAGATGCGGGGAATGGGACTTGAGCCTCAAGAGTATGTCGTGGGCAGCGAACTCAACAGCCTCAACCCCGTAACCGGAATGCCGGAGTTCTTCTTCAAGAAGATTTTCCGGGGAATTAAAAAAGGCCTCAAGAAGGTCGTAAAAGTTGCCAAGAAGATCGCCCCCATAGTTATTCCGTTGGCTGCTTCGGCGTTTGGCATTCCTTTCCTGGGAACTGCGTTTGGTCAGGGGACCGCGGGTGCCGCAGCTTTAGGCGCGGGTATTGGCAGCCTCTCCGGAGGCCGTAGTCTTAACGATTCTCTCAAGGCGGCCGCGCTTGCGGGCGG
>JGI24006J15134_10002461_pt1 | contig 10182 bp, 6 predicted proteins | sample LinPmetageLP53_FD_15134 | JGI IMG/M metagenome (IMG submission 15134) | reverse complement strand
GAAGATTCTATAACAGATCTTAATACAATACTCACTAACTATATTCTTTGGTAATAATCTTTTTTTAAAATTTCAGTTATTTTTTATTTCTACTTCCTCAGACTACACTACAATTAAAATAATTAAATTATTAGATTATTAAAATAAATTCAATAATCTAATAATCAAAACTTTATAAAAAAACAAAAATCAAAATATTATAATCTTTCAATTATGATATTATTAAAATAAATTCAATAATCTAATAATCAATTAAAATTATTCTTGTAAGATAACAAAAATATAAATATTCTATATAATATAAATAATAACACATAACAATAATAAATATTTTAATTAGAAGCAAAACCATTAACTGACGCAGTACCACTATCAGTATATTTCAGTTTATAATATGAAAATGGGGCATCAAATGCTGCACCAACAACACCATTATTAGGAAATAGGGAATTTTGTCCCCACTTGTAGAATGTGGTATCATCGTGAGAAATCCATATTTCTATTTCAGCACTACCTGTGAATGTACCAGCAATAGCGACTTTGTTTAAATTAGTACAATCTTGGGAAGATGTCGAAAAATCCCCAGCAACAACTGATTGAGCATTCGATAACGCTTTTGTTTCTTTTGTTAATGAAAATGACACCGCTAGTGTTCCAGCAAGAGCAGAGGCAATAGCAGTTGTCTGTATCGTATTAAGTGCCTGATTCGCTGAGGTTGCAGCACCTGTTGGTAAAGGCAATGCTACAGCACTAATAGGTTGTGTCACCGCCGAACCATTTACGGTTAGTGTACCAGCAAGTTTAGTGTTAATAGCAGTCGTCTGTACTGTATTAAGTACCTGATTCGCTGAGGTTGCAGCACCTGTTGGTAAAGTAGGAGTAGCACCAAGTGATACCTCTTGGATACCTGCAGCAATTTTAAGGTTTAAGGGACGTGGTTTCCCAGTACTTTGGTCTATAATCATCTGGACAGCTTGGATTGACGGCATTTTTTATATTATAAGATAAGATTTTAATTATCGGCAAATTCATCTTCAAAAGGATCTGTAGTAACTGTTGTGTCTGTATAATAACTACCTTCACTATCATAATAGTTTTTTGGAGCATCAGGTGGTATACCAATTCTATAACTTGCTTGTGGTTGATTATAAAAAGCACCAACCATTTGCTGAGTAGCATTTTGTTCTAATATCTGTGCTACTTCTTGAACCATTTGTGGTTGTGTGATTTGGTTTACATATTTATTCTTAGTTACTAAATAAATGACTGATGAGTAGTCATTTAAATTTCCAGGTGTTCCTAATCGACTTGTATATATTTCTGTTTTAATACTTTTCAATGATATTTTCTGATCTATTGTATAAGTAATAGATGAACCACCTAAATCAAATACAAAATTAAAAGCACTAAAGTTTCTTGAGCATATACCTATGACTGGTAGATGTTGCCCCTCAGTTGAACCATAAAACTGGGTTGATGGAAAATCACTACCAATTAAATAAAATGGATCAGTACCTCTTGTAGTTGGATTTTCCGCCGACACTGTATCACTTTCTACTTCAGCATAAAATTGTCTTACTGGTGCTATTTCAGTACAATTACTTACCATAGGATTACTTGCGTTAATCGCCGTATCTATCTTTGCTCTATTTGTTAATGTAGTACCACTGAACTGTGCTGAGTTAATAAATGTAAATGGATCATCTACCAAATCCAACGAATTGGAAAAAGTAGCAACTTGAGTATTACTAAATCCAAGCTGGGATAAAAAGGTAGTCCCAACTGTCTGTATATTAGTATCGCTATCAGTATCATATAATATATTATTAAAATAATCAGAACCATAGTTAATAGTGTTAATAGCATCAGCATTTAAATTTGTTATATATAAACCAGTAATAGAACTCACTATCGCTCCACTTCTTCTCGCATTAACAATAGCAGCAGGTATAGCATCACCAATATCAAAATCAGTCTTGTCAGGGTTGCTTGATTGATGTGGACGGTAGGGCGTATATAGGTTAGTAAATTGTAGTCTATCTTCTATACTTGAGTATTGAAATGTAGCATTATTCGCTCCAGCGAATATTCTAGCACCTCCACCATTTGTTAATAAATTTCTTGCTAATCTTGTTCTCCATATACCACCAGGTTGACTAGTAAATGCTACTGTAGTTCCTGTAACAGGTTCAGTAAGACTACCTGTATAAAAACCATTGTTAATAACTTCTAAATTTTGACACCGACTAACTTTATTATTCCATTCACTTGTTTTTCCAGTAGTATCAAAATCGGTTTGATTTAACGCCCCACCCTTTAATCTAAATAAATGTAGTTGTGTTGATTGTCCTGCAGCGTGTGATGTCTTTGTTAAATATGGTACACTATAAAATTTGATATGTTTACCACACGGCGTACCTGTCATTGTTTTTACATCGANACCTACAGAATTATTATCTAAATCCCATTCAGGGTAAAAAGTCCAAGTATTTGTAGTCACATCATAGGTATCATAGGTTTTAATGTTGTTCGTTCCACTATATTCAGTACTACTTGCTGTCTGATTTAATTTCGCTGAATTATTTTTAGTTACTGGTATAAAACCATAAGATAAATCAGGTATATAACTATGTATAAAATTAGCATTGACTAAAGAGTTTTCACTTGCTAAACTTTGCTCTCTAATACCTACAGTTGTTGGTACATCGAATTTATTAGTAGTATTATTATATATTCCATCATTACTTTCATAATCCGCAGTTGATCTATGTAATATTTTATTTATTTCTGCTGCAATATGTTCATTGGTATAAAAACCTTTATTAACTTTGATTTTCATATTGTATTCTTTTACATTTAAACAATCTGCTGACCACGCTACAGCATCTGTACCAGCTCCTATCTGTGATTGAACTGGGGATAGATATAGTCTTGTACCAATATCTAAAGTTTCTGTAAAGGCAGTACCATCTCTTTTTTTTATAGTTATACTTCCACTTAATGCTCCATTATCAGTGTACACATTAACTTGTAGTCCAGTGGGTAAGGCAATATTACCTTTACTATCCGAAAAAACATAAAAATCTGCTAAATCTACTGTAGGATTTAATGCTGGAAAAGTATAAATTCCAGCAAATGCTTCTTCTTCTAAAATTGCAATATATGCTCCACCTTGAGTAGATATGTTATTTAAACCTAATGCTACATCGCCAGTTTGTGGTTGTTGAAAATGTGTTGATATATTACAGTTGTTATATCCACCCCACATATATGGTGCACCAGCGTATAAGTTAGCATTAGGATCGGTTACTGGAACTGCGGATACTACTTTTAATCCAGTCGGCGTGGAATAATATCTCGGCATTCGATCGCAAAACGCAGTGTAATCAACAGAAACAAGAGCGTTATTGCTAGTAACGGTTTCAATAGTTATCTCTGTACCAATTTTATTACCACTTGTGTTAATGCGTGTTGTAGGATCGACTCCTTTAAATGCATCTTTTAAAGGTAGGTACGGTTGTCGCCAATTCCAATTTGTTGGCGTTCCTAAAAATCCAATATCAAATCTATTTTCTTCATTTCTTTCTATAAATGCGGTAGGTAAAGTACTTAATGCTCCAGAGGCAGTCGCTAAAGCATTAGTTAATCCTATTTTTGTTGTGTAACTATTATTCTTCATATGGCGTTCATTATATCCACTTTCATTTGTTTGATATGTCCACGGACACCATAATCTTGGTAAATAAGTTCTTGGATCATTTATAGTGATTGCTAGATTATTAAATGAGGTTGTTATGGGTAAATCAACTGTGATTGTTCCTGCGAGACCTACACCAGCATTTACTAATAATATTTTTAAAAACTGGGTATTACCTTGAAAACCATTGATTCCTATGTATTGAGTTCTACCAAAATCATCGGCAGTAGCGTTAATTCCTGTTATATCTTGTAAGGTAATAGTGTTTGTTCCACCAACGGCACTACCAGTTGTTTGTATTGTAGTTCCAACGGCATCAAAAGTATTAGAACCATAATGTCCTTTTACAATACGTTCCATTTCTTCAGGTGGGCAACATATTATCGCTCCACAAGCAAAATTCCAAGATGATGTATTATCACTAACCATTGCTATTTCCACTGCTTCATCATTTTGAGATACACCATCAAAAACATATTTCATATTTTCTACCTTAAATTCCCAACAAGTTTCATTAGCAAGTTTCCCAATATAGGTTCTTGAATTTTCTCTATAATTACTATCATTTAGATTAAATGATCCAAAACCGCCAATCTCCGTTTTACTACTAGGGGTTTCATAAATCATCGTACCAGTGTGAGAACCACTCCATAAATAAGATAATCCCATATATTTCCCATATCCATAATCATATTCACTTAATTCATTTGCGGTTAAATCGCTACCTATCTGATAAGTTGGTTCTCCTTCGCCTTGTAAAGTAAAAAATTGTGAATTTAAGGGTGCACCTCCTCCTATTTTATTGGTATTTGTAGCATCAGTTTTATTACTATAATTATTTGCTACTGGTATTCCCCCCATCGATAACGATTGTGGTTTCACTTCATTAAACATTCCATTAATATGGTTAAAAGATGGATTTGGTGAATACCCTAATTGATATTCAGGTGCACCGTGTACTTGTCTCACTAACTTTTTTGTCTGTCCTAATGCTGGTTCTAATATAACTTGCGGATTGTTTGCTTTTGTTAGTGTTTGTGCTGGTGCTGTATAAGAAGTCATTTTATTGATTTGAGCTGGATTTATACAATCATAGACATATACTTCAAAACAATCTATATCCATAAAGGTTTTTCCAGTTGTACTCATCGTATCTGTAGTCACGTGCTTAATAGGTCTAACCGCCAATACCTTACCTATTACACTCGCTACCCCTGCTTTTAAATTCGCCATACCAAACTGATGTCCTTGTTCTAAATATGCTGTACCAGTCTCGTCGTACCAACCAGCACTATTACCTATATCAACTGTAGCAATCATATATCCAGGTTTTGGCACACCATTTAAAGTACCATTTGAACCATTTGTAGGTGGATTGTAAACCAAATCATCGAAGGTATAGTCTAAATTACTTCCATAATTGTTATAATCGTGTGTTCTAAATCTTTTTAAAACTGGTAGTATAATTTTCTTACATAAACTACTGATTAAAAAATCATTTGGTATTGATACATTTGAAAAATTACTATAATCATTAAACTGATCGCTATAATTACCAGTGATTAAATTACTACCCCAAGTATTCGAAATTTGATTATCTGTTTGAAAACGTCCTAAATGGTCGCCACCAACATCTGATTTTGTAGTACCAGTTATATCAGGATCATTATATAAATTTTGGTTATCTAAATTAAATCCAGCATCTGTAGTAGGGTTAGTGTCTTTTGGAACTGTTAAACCAAATTTATTTACACTGCTTATTTTACTTAAGTAACTACTAAACTCATCAGTAGTTAGAGTATCACCTTCAAAATGTTGTTCTATTTTAAAAGCAGTAGGCGGTTCTATACCAAAACTATCAGTACTATATGCTGGTGAAGCAATTTGTCCTAATGTTAATAAATCATCAGTAGTATCTGTTGTAGCAAAAGTAGTACCTTTAATATAAGGCATAAAATTTACATTAAAAGAATTAAATTCTTCAGTTATTTCCATACTATCACCTGTAGATGCTTCATTCACAAAAGAACCTAACACTCTCACTTGATCCCCAGGTTCTAATTCTATTGGGTCACTAAACTCATTCACCCAACTATTTGCTCCATTTGTTACTGTAGCATTACTTCTAGAGCATTCATAAACTTTAGAAGTATAAGTCGCCATATATATAAAAACATAGATTTTAAATAAATAAAAAAAACTAACTTAGTTGTCTGATACAGTTGCCCCAAGTGGACGTAATACTAAACTTCTACGGTATTCAATATAAAATCCAAGGTCTATTTCAGCAATATTTTGAAAAGATGCAGCGGTATCTGTACCTTGAGCACCAGCACCATTATCATTGATTTTGAGGCACTGATAGTTAAATTCAATAGGAGCAGAACCAATACGAGTTCCTACACCAGGCATTAAACCCATTGAGTTATTCTTTTTAAGATTTAATCCTATCACATTCATAGCACCTGAGGTATACCTTGATGTCACACCAATAGCATTAGTATCGGTATAAGTTGTACCATTTATCAATTGAGAACATAATAATTGTTTCATTTGATTCATATTATAATTTCCAGTATCGAACTGAGCTTGGGCAACATTGTACATCTTTCCACACTGTGATAAATAGTTATGCTGCATCGCACTATTATCTACATCACGAGAGTAAACTTTTTGATTATTGATTACCCAATTATATTTCTCACCTATTATCTGTTGTGATTTGAACTGTCTTGTAACTGGATTACGGTGTGTATTCGCTAAACGCAAGGTTTCGATTAAGGCACGATCATTTGCAGCATTTCCACTGGGTTGGAGATTATTTGCCTCTATAGCACCTTGAGCAGAAGTTAAATTCCAGTTTTTCACTACATAAATAGCAAGAACTTCTTTCATAGACATACCTAATAAATGGTTTGAGGCAATCGCTGATACTGGCGATTGTATACCAGTTGCTGCAGCAGTTGCAGAAGGGTTCACACCATTTGTGTAAACAACTTCCTTAAAGTTCAACGCCATACCATTTGGGTTATTCACGGCATCAAAGATTTTCTGTTTTTCAACATCATCATAGTGAATATAATCAACTAAAAGACGTGGACGAACCATAGTTACAACACAAGTACTTGCAGCTTGGGCAGGTAGTCTGCGTTCAATCACCGAACAATCTACAATGTTTGCGGAAGCAATTGCAGCGTTTCCTGCCCTTGCCCAAATAATTTCTATTTCGACTGGTGCCATAGCAAGTAAAGGCAATTTATTCTCTTCTAACACTGGGAAAAGATCTGATAATCTAAGAGCAATTTCTACACCTTGTCCAGCAATTGCAGCAATCGCTTTTGATGGTTGTATATCGTGTGCTACTGCTACACCGCCGTTATACGCAAGTCCATAATCATCTGTCTGATCGAGTTCAGGGTTATAGAGCGCTTGTTGTCCACCAGCAAGAGCAGATATAGTTGCTATCTTACCAGGTAAAGTTCTTAACTTTAATTCGGAAGAAGTTTGATGTCTCACATCTAAAACACCAGTTTTGACTGCTTGATCTCTAAAACCATTCTTAATAAAGTTATACACATTACTGTTAACAATTCTAGACACAACTTGTCCACCAACATATAGAGTACAACGTTCAACACACGCTGCACCGCCAACAGTTATAGGATAAGCAAGTGTTTGATCAGCACCATTTAACTCAAAGGCAAGTGTAGTATTTTTTGAATCTAAAACACCTTTTTGTGGTAGGGTAAAACGTGTAGTTCCACCTGAAGCGGATACAAAATTGTGTGAGACTGGTTCTAATATATTAGATTCAATTTCAACATCAACTTGACGTGATAAAGGTTGGTTTCTAAGAACATCAGGGGCATTGACAGGGGTAGCAGTAATAGTATTTTCTGACATTTTTATATATAGAACAAATAAAAAAAATAAAATGTTAAAACCACATTTAAGAAAAGTTATCTTTGAATATCTATACCATTTGGCGATAAGAGTAACGTGTTTTTATTAAGGAAATAGATAAACACGCCTTGACTTGTTGTAGCAGTACCATCGAGATTATCAGCAACTGGGGCGTTTGCTACAGCACCTGCAGCATTGGTTCTATTTAATCGGTTAGTACCTGAATAGACTAATTCCATTGCCCATACTGATTGTGAATAATCTACACCTGAACCATAGGCATCGAGTAAACACCCTAAACCTTCGGCAGTACCAGGCACTAAACCACCATTATTACTGGTTTGAGCTCTATTACGTACACCACTAGACCAAGTGTTAAAGGCACACGAAGTTCTGCTAACTTTGTTGTATCTATCGGTTCTAACTGCTTCTAAATAATTTCTTAGTTGTCCAACACGATTGTGTACAATATTACTTGAAATACCATTTCTAACTTGGGCATTATCATTGCTTTGTTCGACAGTATCTAATCTAAAGTCAATAGGATATAACTGTCCATTACGTGTGTAACGTGTGTCGTGTAGTTCAGCAACAAGTCCCATACGTTGATAATTAAAATTATCATTACCTAATTCATTACTGTTAATAAAATTACAGAACCAAGAAGCAACACGTCCTAATCCAGGAGTAAAGGCAACAGTTGAATTACTTGAGTTAATAGTTTGGAACATACTTGACCAAGAGTTAAAGTTAAACTGACTTACTTGTGGTGGAGGCATTGCAGCGTCCATTTCATAGACAGGCACAGTTAAAACAAGATTGTTAAGAGTGATTGTTCCAGTGTTGTTAATAACAGATCCAAATAAGGAATTGACTGATGATTTCAATAAGATTTCAATCACTAATCCTGATGTACCATTTCTAGAGACATCAATATCCTCACCACTGTGGAATATACCAGCATAGAGAGGCGTGGAAAAAGACTTACCCATAATACCTTGAGATCCAGTTCCTGTTAAACGGCGTTCAGTATTATAAAAATCGTAGCAACAAACATTATACTTAGTCATTGGTACAGTCTGCTGATGTAAACCACCGTGAGATAGAGACACTGATGTATCTTCTTGTGAATGAACACCAGTGATAACACTGGGAACCATTCGTGAATAGTTGTTAATTCTTTCTAAAGTAGTATTTAAAAATTTGCTTGATACTGTTAATGTGTCTATCGCCGACGCAAAAGCACCTGCAGCACCATCAACAAAATTGTTACCAGCAAGGGTATATTCAACACCAGCACTGGTTCTATATGTGATATTACCAGTTATTCTTAGTTCACGTCCATCAATGTACTGTGGACGATCGCTTGAGGCAATATCAAACTTTACTAGGGGCAACCCTGACGAAAATGAATAACTACCTCCACTACTAGAATTGACAGGATTTAATTGAACATAACGCTTACGCATACCAGGCACCATACTTGGATCAAATCTTGGAGAACTCATTTTATATATATAACGTATTTAAAAAAAAATCTGATATATATTTAATGTTAAAAATAATCAAAATAATCTTGGAGTTTCTTTCCAAAGTTAAATGTAAATTAAAAAGTAAATGTTGTGAGTTTGATTGTGAAAGTGGTATTCAGTCATCACCATCACTTTCTTCTTCTTCTTCTTCTTCTTCGCTATCAGAAAAATCATCACCACTGTCGTGATCACCACCTTCAACGTGGTTTTCCATAATAAAATTGACTAAATCTTCTATATCATATAGTATATCTTCGTGATACATATTGTAGCGTTTTGCTATATTACAGTCCATTAAAAACTGTGCTAAAGTATAATGAGGGTTTGGTTTTAAATTTTGTAATGAAACATTGAATTTAAATAATTCATTCTCTTTTATAAATTCTTTGAATATTTTGTTTGTACTACCTTCTATAGTTTTCCAATATATTATTTGTTTTAATTCATTTGGTAGTTTACTCATATAGTAAGTCAAATCCATATATGTTTATGTAATAAAAAAAATTGATTTGTTCTTATATTGTTTTATCAAGTAATGGAAATTACCAATTAACTTTCCTTGACCAATAATTAGCACTATTCTTGTCATTCTTAGTCAATTTTCCTTCTTTGTTTCTAATACCAGCTGATCTTGCTAAATAGGATTTCTGTTGTGCTTTACTTGCCCCTTTTCTTTTATCAGTCATAGAACTATCACCGAAATGGATAAGACGTTTTCCCCCTCCACTTCCTTTAACATAGACCATACCTTTTTTACCTGCTCTACTGCTATGTACTGGTTTGTATAATGGTTTATTCTCTTTCCATTCTTTTGTTACTTTAGGCATATACATTATATTACTTTTTTTTTTTTGGTAGTACTTTAATTTTACCATTTTCAGTTCTAGCATATCTATTATCTTTATCTTCTTTTGATGGTATAAGAGTTCCACTGTACTTTTTACCACCAAACAACCATGATACCTTTCTACCTTTTGTTAATGATTTTGTTTTTTTTTTTTTCATAGGTCTACCGACTTTTGATCCATACGTTCCTTTTCCTTGAGGCAT
>JGI24006J15134_10002456_pt1 | contig 10193 bp, 11 predicted proteins | sample LinPmetageLP53_FD_15134 | JGI IMG/M metagenome (IMG submission 15134) | reverse complement strand
AGTGGGTCTGATACTCCAAATGAATATCGTTCCCTAGCTTTGTATCGTACNTTACCTGTATCAAAGTCTCCGTCCATAGAAGTAGTCATAGGACTTCTAACGAAATGCTTCATGCCATCAGGAATATCTGTTGTAATAAAGAAAGCATTTGTATCAGTTAAATAATGATTAACTGAATAGCCTTCTGGTATTACACCATTTGTCTTAATAGCATTGATGTCGTTATCAGCCGTACCTACTCTATAGTCACTTTGTAAAAGTCTAGTAGCAACAAACTGTAAGTCTGAAGGTACAATCAACTTTCTAGGTCTAGCAGCAATTTTTAAGCCTCTATCATCAGTATATTTACCGATTTGAATGATTGCATCTTCTAAAGAAGTTTCATTCAAGTCAGCACCTGCTGTAGGGCGGTTGCTGTTAGTTCCACCATTTACTAAAGGATGTGCTGTGCTAAATAAAGCAACACCATCTCCACTGGTAAATGCAGTAGAAAAACCATTGTTAAGTGGGTTTACAGCTTTTACTTGTTTAGTATAAGCCATTGCGCGAGCCAAAGCTTTGGTGTATCTACCAGATAAAGAAACATAGAGATTATCTTCCATTGCTTCTTCTGTGATTGAGTATCCCATTGCAATTGTTTCGTGCGTGTAACGAGCCACAAAAGATTCTTGTGCAGTATCATAAGTGATAGCTGAACCTTCATCTTTTACTGGAGCAGCTCCAAAACCTGATAGTTTCAGTTCTTCTTCAAAGCTTCTTTCAGAATTTTCTGTCACATAGATTTCTTCATGCTCGTTTTCGTATTGACCATATTCTTCGCCAAATAGAGCGTTCAATCCAGGTAGGAGTTGTTTAAGCTCATTTGCTCTTGATATAGCAGCCATAATCTATCTCCTATTATCCTATACCAGTCGTGTTAAGCAACTGATGCCCAACATTAACCATGACAAGTACATCTGTAAAAGCATCGCCTACTGCACTATCTGGTCCGTCAACAAAGTCAACGATCTTTAAAGGTAGTGTATTAGTAGTTGCAGCCGTAGATATACCAACTGTGTTTTTACTAACTCCGATTGCTGTACTTCCTGCTGTTTGCACTACGTTAGCATTTTTACCTAAAGTATCTAAAGTTGCTGCGCCATTGCATTGCATTTGCATTAAAATAAACGGATCGGTTGCTACATACGCAACAATATCATCCGCAGCTGTAGAAGCTGGGAATTGATTGTTAGGTGTGAATTGACCTGTAGTTGGATCGGTGTAAGCACAACCAAGGAAAACACCAATGGTAGTCAAAGAACTTGTACCAGTATCTTTTTCGATAGTGGTATTAGGATTTTGATCTGCCCATTTTACAAAATCACCATAGAATATTGCTGTTGCATATCCGCTAGTGATTGGATAATGTGTTACTTTTCCTTGATAAGGACTTCCAACAACTGTTCCAACAGGTCTAGCTCCATGTGGAGTTGCTACTGATGACATAATTGTCTCCTTACGCTGTTAAGTATTAACTTAACAAAAATTAATTATTAAAGATTCTTTATGAATCTCTACCAAAAGAGGTCTTCGATTTGCGCTCAAACACTTGTTTGGTTGCCATTCGATTATCCTGATCTTTAAAATATACATTGTCTACAGATTCCATTTGCGATTTCGCAAGACTATTAAAATGTTCATCTCTGGATTTCGCTTTATCCGCAGGCATTTTGCATAATAATTGACCACCAATTTCAACATTGCCTTTTTTAGCCCATTCTGAATTATGATCCATCATATGAATCTGTAACTCTGGATGGTCTTCCAATCTGCAAGGTAGCCAGCCTTCACGAAACCTTCTGGAAACATTTGGATTATCAGATTGACCTAATAAGGCTGTTCTGATGTATCTAAATACCCATCCTGTTTGTGCGTCTGGTGTCGGTAAATTAGCAGAATTTTCCCAGCTTTGTGTGTGCTGAGTAGCCTCTCGGCTTTCTGTCTCTCTAGGAGTACGCTCTTGGTTTTTCGGAGAATCATTTGAAACTGGGGTTTTTGTATTGCTTTTAACGTCAGTCATATTAAGACTCCTTTAATAATTGATTTGCGTATTGTTCAGGACTTATGCCAAGTTGACGAGCTATTTTAACTTGAGTCTGATTCATACGAATTTGCGTGGGTTTTTTGTTTCCGCTATCCCTCGTTGCGGATGCAACAACTGTTGAAGGTTGTCGTTTTGGTGTTGTATAACCTTGTGAAACTTCAGTTTCATTTTGTGGCTGTACACCAAAGAAGTTAGGAAATTGATTTTTCATTGCTGTATCAACTTCTCTATAATACTCTTGTGATTTAGTTGCAGGGTCAATTCCCTTTGCTTGCAAAGATTGATCTACATACATTGCAAAAGATGTCATCTCTTTGTGTGCTGGATTGGTTCCCATAAACCAAGGATTCCTAGATGACCATGCTTGCATATCTGGATCAAGCTGTGGTTTTTGTGGCTGTACAGGTTCTTGTGGAGGCAGTTTATTCATTACCTCTTGTTGAACATTTACTGCCATTGAAGAAGATTGTTGTTCTGCAAGCGTTGCCCTAGATAACAACTCTTGAGCCTTTGACATTTCATCAGCATTACCTTCTTCGTATGCTTTTTTGAAAGACTCTTGAGCGTTTTGTTTTGCCCATAAAGCGTTGTTATATGCTTGTTTGTTTAATACTTCACCGCCTTGCTCAACCATAGCTTGTAGCTTTTGATTTTCAGACATTAAAGTTTGTAATCTTTTAATTGCTTCTTCAGATTCTCTTGNAGCAGCTTCTTTAGCTCTGCGTTCTTCATGATACTCGTATTTAATTTTTGCTATTCTATCAGCAGCTCTTTTAGAGTAATTTTCTATTTCTTTGTCTACTGTTTCATCATCAACTTCAGGCGAAGCATCTTCTGCTTTTGCAGGTCTACGATCAACTTCAGGTGTATCATCAACTACTTCTACCTCAAGACCTTCTGGAATTTTATTGTCAATTTCTACTGACTTACCAAAAAATTTGTCTTCTGTAGTTTGAGGTTTGGTTTCTTCTATTACTGGTTCTTCATTTATAATTTCTGTTTTACTCATGCTCTCACCACTCCTGTAGGATCACTAACAACTGCTTCGACAGTATCGTCATTTATCAACCGAAACTCTTGTCCATACATTTTCATGCGAGTGCCTGAATAAGCTCTGAATACAACCCAGTCTCCTTTTTTACACCAAGGACCATTCGGGAATCTATTACTATCTTGATAACACTCTGTACCTAGTTTTAAAACATAACCGCAAATATTACTGACTTCTTCATCTTTAAGAGTTGAAGTTGCTTTAATAATGCCACCTTCAGTTTTTGTATCTGTTTTAGGCATAGCTATTAAAATCTTCCAGCCTTTAGGTTCAGGCAGTTGACTTTTAGCTTCATTGGTTAATTCAGGTACTTTAATATTATCAGACTTACGTTTAGTAGTAATTTTTGTATTCATATATATTTGCACGACTTTAGGAGTCGAGTTCCTATTTTTCCAAGTTCCTTTGAACAAAATCCAAAAGTTCTCGTTCTGCGAGGGCTAATCCCTCTATAATGCCAGCCATTTTTTGATACTCAGAGAAGTCTTTACAAGCCCCTGTACTCATATGGTCAGCGTGATCGTTCATCAAAGTCCGAAGTTTTATTTTCATATGTTCGGATAATGATAGTTCTTTGCTAGCAATGTTCATACATATTACTTTATGATTGCATTATTATTTCTTTTAACTATCTTCAAGTAAATCTTTAGCTAAGTCAACTCCTTTTAAGAAGTCATCTGTCGCTTTTTGATTATTTAGCTGATCTGCTTTTAATAATTCACTAGCAGCTTTAGAACCTATTTGCGCTCCAGCTATTTGTGTTTGAGATTTAATTCTTTCTCTTTCTATAGCATCCCTGTTAGCAGCTTTAGCAGCATCAAGTTGTAAACGCTTCTCACCTTCTTCTGCTCTACGCAATGCTTCTTGTTCTTTAATAGCTACTTCTTTTTCTTTGGCTTGTATTAGTGGGTCTTTTTGCATTTCTTGTACACGAAGTTTCTCTGCTCTTTGTTGAGAAGTACCTAGCACTCTTTGCGCTGCTTCTGCGACTAAGCTAGAAATTCGTTTTTCAATATCAGCAGGAAGTGGTTCACCCATAGGCGGTAACTCAACACCAAGTTCTTTTTCAATATCTTCTCTGTATTTCATTGTCAGATGATCATTCACATAAGCAGAAGCTGCTGCAAGGATACCTGCTGCGTTTGGACTCTTTTCTACTGTTTCCATTATTTCTTGGTTTTGCTGTACTGAAGCAATCACCTCGATGTGAGCATCGTGATCTTGATTAATGAATGCTTTGACAGGTTTGCCATTAATAAGATTTTGAACGGCTGTAACTGGATCAACAGCTTTGATGTCATCTTTATCAGGAACAATATTATCTACATCATTAATGCCTAACACTCCAAGCATTTGTCTATGTAACTCTGGCAAGTCATACATATTTGGTGCTGTTTGAGATAACTGCATAGCAGCTTGATACTGCATAATTCTTTGAGCCATTGTAGCTGCGTTAGGATCAGATACAGGTAGCACATCTATTCTTTTATCAAAGTCTTCTGCTTTAATAAATTCTTCTTCGTCTGTTTCATAAGGATAAGCTGGCTCTGTAAAGTCTCTAACAATGCCAACTAAAATATCAAATTCTTTTTTCATTGCTGCATGAAGCCTAGCTTGTACGGCACTCATTACTTTTTGATTTCTTTCCATTAAAGCAAGGGTTGTACCTACAGGTGCTTGGTTATTCATGTCAGATATTTTCATATCCGAAATGCTTGCAAAGCGTCTGCCTTCTTCTACAATGTTTTGTAATAACTGATACAGAGTTGAAGATGGTTCTTTGTAAGGCAAGAAGGCTATATTGTCTCTAATAGCTCCACCTGGTACATCAACATCTCTAAATTCACCAGGCATAATAGGTGTATCATCACCTTTAATTCTAAGTCCTCTGGCTTTTAATCCACCAGGTAAGTTAGATAAAGTGCCTGCATCTACAAGTTGTCTAAGAATTGATGTTGCTGATTTAGCTAATCCACCTACCATATGTATTAAACCAAACCCATAAAATCCTAGACCTGGTAAGTATTGATAGTGAACGAAGTGCATCCTTCTTATTTTTTTAGGATCATCTTCAAAGTAGTTTCTGCGAATGCTAAGAATAATGCCACTAGGAAAATCTACTGTAACAACATAAGGTATTGCTACACCAGTTTCTTCTCCGCTTTCATTTGTTTCTTCATATCCTTTTAAATCTAAGTCAACTTGCATTTCTAAAATAGTATGATTGTTGTCATAGTTAAAAGTAGATGACTCGCCAGTTATTTCATCATATTTCTTATCAATATCAGAATAGCTTCTTGAGCTGTCAGGTAAATCTATATCTTTATAGAACCCATTGACTTGCATTTTTCTAACAGCGTTAGAAGACTTACGCATGACATGGGTAGCTCTCTCACAAGTTTCTAAGTCACTTGCCCCATAATTAATAACAACATCTTCTGCTGGTATAAATATAGAGCTAGGTCTATCTAAACTTGGATCAAAATATACTTTACGAAATGCAGAACCTGCTAATGGTAAAGAAAACAACATCTTTTCAGTTTCTGTACGATACTCAGACATTTCGTGAGTTAGAAGATAATTCAAATAATCTTCTACTCTTTGTGCTTGTTTTTGTTTATCTTCAGTAATCTTACCTACAATCTTTGTTCTGACAGGACCTTGTGCTGGAAACATTTCAGTAATAGATTGAGATTGAAAACGTATGACTGCTTCACTAAGCATTGGATGAAATACACCACAAGCCCCAGACCAAGGTGTAGTTCTTTCTTCCATCTTTAATCCAAGCTGATCTAACCCTTTTGTGTAGGTTTCTTCCCAATCAGATCGTGATTCTTTGTCATTTTTATATGAGCTAATCAATTCATTACCCAAGTCACTTAGGTCTGAATCATCCATAAAGTCAGCTAGGTTTGAGTCAAAATCTTCATCACCTGCTTCTTTAGAATTAGGATCAAAATCAATAATCATCCCACCATCTTCTGTTTCTATTGAAACTGATTCTGGGTTTTCGATAGCAATGCTTATTGCTTCTGGAGATTCTTGCTCTACTGTTCCTTCAATCGGAGTAGCTGGTTGTCTTTCGATTGCCATGTAAAATCCTAATAGTAATTTGCAGTTCGGTTATGTTCTAAAGGTTCATCTTCTTCATCTGAGTGCAATGGAATAAAACCACCTTGTCTAAATCTTAACAGAGCTTGCGTGGTGCTATCAACTAAATCATCGTGTTCCATATTAGGAAAACCAGCAAATTGCTCTACAACTTCTTCTGCCCATCTAGTTGAAGGAGCATACACAACACCTGACGCAAATAGGTCTGATACTGCATTTACCCTAGAAATTTTGTCATTACCACGACTCGGTGTATATTCTTGTACTAATATACCTATTGCTCTTAATTCAAAGATTAGAGGCATACCAGCAGCTTTTGCTTCAATGATACAAGCATCAGGACTGTATGCTCTATATTTTTCTAATGCCATCTTTTTAAGATCAGGAAACTCTAATCGTTCTTGATAGGCATCTAGCAGTATAACATTAGGAGCTACTTGTCCTTCATCATTTTCTTGATAAAAAACACCCCAAGTTGTGCAAGCAGAAAAGTCAGCCCTTTGATTTTTCATAAAGGCTGTATCCCAAGACTGAATAATAAACTCACAATCAGGTGGTTCTCTACCTTCCCATGTTTTCCACCAGTCTCTTTTTACTATTGCGCCTTCTTCGGAGGTAGGGTCTTGCTGGTATTGTGCCATCCATTTACTGTTAGGCAACTCAGCTTTTAGTGAAAGTAATTCTTCTATCTTCCAAAATTCTTCCCACAAAGAATTACCAGAAGGCATAATGGCTGGAAGTTCTATGACTTCCCACTGATCTGCACCACCACGTTTAATACTTGCGTCTATTACTTGACCTGTTAGGTCCTTATTGTGCCATCGAGTCATTACAACAACGATAGAACCATTTGGCTGCAAACGCTGTCTAGGACCAGAGGTGTACCATTCATAGGTACGATTGAATACATTGATGTCTGAACTAGCCCCTTCTTGTTCTGAATGAGGGTCATCGATGATAAGAAGATCAGCACCTTTACCTGTTACCGCACCACCTACACCAATCGCAAAGTAATCACCACCTTTGGAAGTGTTCCAACGACCAGCAGCTTTACTGTCTGATTGTAGGCTAACGTCAGGAAATATGTTCTTGTAGTCTTGGCTATTAACTAGGTTTCTAACCTTACGACCAAAACCAACAGCTAATTCTGCTGTGTGGGCTGTTTGTATAATTTTTTTATCAGGATACTTGCCTAAAAACCAAGCAGGTAATAAATAAGAAGCAAACTCACTTTTAGTATGTCTAGGTGGCATATTAATAATTAAACGCTTTAGCTCACCTTTAGCTACTCTTTCAAAAGCTTCAGCCATAATCTCATGATGTCTTCCATGAATAAATGCTGACCAAACCTCTCCAACAAAATCCATAAAACTATCGTGGCACTTTTCTCTGGACTTAGCTTTTTCTAGTTCTTGTAGCAAAACTAATATTTCTGCTTTCTGGGATTCAGATAAGTTCCCAACTTTGCTTAAAATACTCTTATCCATTTACTATCCTAAGAAAAAGGGATTTATGAATTCAGTAATATGAAAAACAAACCTATACCTGGTACATACTTACTAGGTACATATACCTACTAGGTAAACAAAAAAAAATAAAAACTTAATAAGTAAACAAAGGTAGGCACTTACTGGGTATATACTTACTAGAAGGTATGTACTAGGTATAGAATCATACATGATGATAACATAATGCACCCCCTTCACAGCAAAAGCAACAGAAAAAATGAAAAAAATGGGGTGGGGGGCATTGTTTTTACATTAAATCTAAGTAATTACCCCTATCAGAATAAAAAAGCTTGCAAATTGCTATATAAATAGGGGGGGGTACTGGGAAAAGTAGGTGATATTACGAGCAGATCACTATGTATATATGATAGTCAGGTACTCGTTGCAAAAAAAGGGGGGTCGGGGTGGACTTTTTATACCGAAAATCTGAGAAACTACCCGATACCCTATAAAACATAGTCCTGAGAGTCGATATAGTCCTATTGATTATCGGCTGATAGTAGCTGAGATAGACGAGCCTCGATGTCCTGCTGTATATCACTGGATGTTCTGCTATCTGATCGCTGTTCTATAACCTCGGTGAAAATGCCTGCACTTTTACCCAGCAAACCCAGAGCAGATATTCTCGCACTATCTGATTCAGCTGTAGTCGCTTCAAGCTTTAATTGTTTAAGAACGAAGTCCTTGGTTGACTGCTCTCTTATAAGCTCCTGACGCGCTGTATCTGACCTTTTACGCTCAATTCCTGCCTCTATCCTTATGGCGCACTTAGGGTTCGCTAATAGCTTACAGGCTTCGACCTCGACCCATTGTGGAACCTTACCCTTACTATTGAGTGATACATCATAGATTTCAGCGTATGCCTGCTTATTCGACCCATACTTGTTCTGGATGATTGCCTGACAAAATGCCTCCTGCTTTGCTGTCAATTTCTCATTACTGACTAACTTCAATTTACCTTTATCTTTTTTATTATCCATCGCTGATTCCAATTTATTATTTACTAGTAAAATATATTTCATGACCGCGTAATTACTCATCTAATTATGGACTAATTGATCCTGATTTTTAATGACTGCAATCAGCTATCAGGTATAATGTTTGCTATAATGTTTACATAGTGATTTTTCTCAGGTAAAGTGGCTTTGCCACTTTCGGCAAACAACGACCTTGGAGGTCTATATTATGAGTAACAAAAAAATGTTTGAAATTAAATTAGCGGTTGGAATAGCTTCAGAAAATGAGCCAGATTTATTTTGTTTTATGCAATCAATACTAAGTGACGTTGGGTCAGTTGATGGATCAAGCCCAACCCCTAAAAGCGTAGCGGATGTCTTGCTTCAGATTGCAAGGGTAGATTGTTATGACGACCTAGAAGCGGGATTATATGAGGTGTCAATGGATGCCCGTAATAATCTGAACCCAACATGCGAAAAATATTGCCTCAATATAATTAAAGAAATAAGAAAAATAATTAATAAAAAATATAAATAAATTCTCACTCTGACGATCTGGATTAGTGATCTAGTGAAACCCTCGAAAGAGGGTAAGTGAAAACTAAAACAATAACGACCTAGGAGGTCAAAAAATGAGTAACTATTACGAAGTAACTGCAACACTGGACGACTATGACGAAGTGCTATTCGGTAGCTATGTATTAGCTGAAGCGAAGTCTGAATTGTACGAGATCAAACCTAGTGCAAAACGTGATGGATATAAGAACATCCGCATCGAAAGTCGAGATTGTCCTGATGCTCCTGAGTATGTTCGGGTATCCTTGCAATCAGTAAAATTAGGTGGCGAGTTTAAGCTGAAACCTGATGCTGAAAATGTATACACTAAAGATTATTACAATCGATATGATACTGATCAATATGGCGATTTACGACCTAGCTATACCTGCACAAGAATATGGGATTCTAACCACGAATTGTATTTACTGCCTAAACGTAAAGTTTATGTTTTAAATAATAACCATAATTTATTTCAATAATTGGAGGTCAAAAATGAATACAATAGTAATTAAATATCTATCGAAAACTAATAGGCTTAAAGCTATAACGGAAATCGAGCGGTCATTAAGTCCATATTTAATGGAATGGATGGATCATAGTATAGATAACGGAAAGCCGAATATAGCTATGCAAGCTGAGAGATTGGCAAACAGATATATAAATCATCTTGATTGGGGCGTGGTTGTAAGTGGTTTCGGTCGACTGCCGAATGGAGATTATGTAGCAACATTAAAGAATAAATAATTCACTCTGATGATCTGGATTAGTGATCTAGTGAAACCGACTTAGGTCGGTAAGTGATAACTTAAAACAACGACCTCGGAGGTCAAAAAATGAATACATCACCAAAAAAAGCAACGAAGATATTGGATAGCTGTTACAAGTCCAAAACTACTGCATTCTTAATTGGCGGTACAGGAATCGGC
>JGI24006J15134_10002455_pt1 | contig 10195 bp, 16 predicted proteins | sample LinPmetageLP53_FD_15134 | JGI IMG/M metagenome (IMG submission 15134) | reverse complement strand
GGACGTATTCCGTCAGCTTGTCTTTCGATAAGCCAGACAGAGCGTGGGTGTCAGCCATTAAACAACGAATCGACTTGTCGGGATATTTACGCGTCGAAACGGCGGGACATTGCCGGGAACAGGAAGCCCTAGATTCGCATATGCTTGATAGACCAAGGGATTCAGGGCGTACTGGCTAGTATTTGGGTCGGACCCACCAGAGCCACCGCCATTGCCACCGTTAGGGTCACCGTTAGGGTCACCGTTAGGGTCACCGCCATTGCCCCCGTCAGGGTCACCGGCATCAGGCTCGCTAATGTCGACGCCTACAGATGGAAGCCCCTCCATGTCTGGATTGCCGAAGTCGCTACTGCCAAGCCCAGTGCTGTAATCGAGACCTACTTGGGTAGGCTGACCCGCCCTGTAAGCTGAGTAACCCAGACCAAGGACAGGATTAAGAGCGCCTAAACCAAGCCCAACAGCATCCTGAAAACCAAAGCCGTACCCCTTGCTCACCTCACCGGTATATGGGTTTTGCGTTACAGTCTTTGCCCCTGGGAGAAATCTTCCAAACCCCTTTTGTTCGAATTCTTGGGCTCTGGCAACAGCCTCTTCGGCCTCTGCCGTTGGCTTGTCATAAATAGTTCCAAACGGCATTATCGACATTCCCTTTGAAGGGGTAGCCCCAGCCCCCTGATAATTAGACCCAGTCACACCTCCTGAACGGACATCAACGTCATAGCCAATGTCTTGCAGAGAGTTAAGCGCCTCAGTTGAAAAATCTATTTCAGTAGGATTTGTTTGGCCTCCAGTGCTGGTAACCGGGGGCTCTCCTCTTTGTGACTCTACAAATGCGGTGATTGCCCCAATGTCGTAAGCCGGGGCAGTCGCGCCTCTGGATGCATCATTAAGTGAGTCCACGGCAGCTTGGTCTTGATCTTGAGCTATGGAGGCAGCTAAAGCGTCATAACCTTCGATACCTCCTGTACCAAGAGCACCGGCATTCGACGCAATCTGAGCCACTCCGGTGGCCGCTGAGCTTAACGTCGGGACCACCGAAGCCATATCTTGAAAGTCTTGGGCTTGGGCCATGGCTTCGGCTTGGGCTATGGAGTTAGCAACGGCAGCATCGGCATCAGCCTGACTAAATCCAATATCATTTTCCACTGCGCTCGCTGCGGCGGCGGCGGCTTCAGCATCTACTTGAGCTTGAGCAGCGTCCATTGCTGCGGAGACTGAACCAAAGTCAATGGCTACGTTACCACTAGTATCTGCATCTCCACCCAAACCCGGAGAGATGCCACCAAACATTCCATCGACTGAGACATTAGGGGCGTCATATGACATTGACTCAGCAGCAGCATCGGCAGCGGCGGCAGAAACACCTCCACCCCAATAATAACCGGGGACTAAGGAGCTAATCCCTTGCGGCACCATCCCAGTTGGGGGCTGCATGGCGTTCGTAAAAGTTGCCATTGAGTGATTGAAGTATTCTCGACCTGGGGCGTTTCCAGGGGGCAAATTGGGGGCCGATTGCATTTGAGCCCCGCCCGGTTGAGAACCGAACATTGCAGGTGACTGGCTAGATGGTTGATTATACATATACTTCGCCTAAGATGTTCATAGGTGCGCTAAAAGCAACCGTACAGTAGGGGCGAGTTGGTAAGGCGTTCGCCTAGTAGCCTCTAAGATGCCATTGAAGCACTAAGACGCAACGACTTCAACCACTGCTTCGCTCAAAAACAACCCCAAAATCCCCTCAAGTGGTGGAAAATCGCCCAAACCAAATTCTAGTGGTGTTATAATAAAGCTAAACAAGAGTGAACGAGATGGCTGAATCTGCCTCAAAAGATGCTTGCTATAAGAAAGTAAAGGCCCGATATAGGGTTTTTCCCAGTGCCTATGCATCTGGAGCTATCGCTAAGTGCCGCAAGGTTGGCGCAAAGAATTGGGGCGAAAAGGCGAAGAAGATGGCAAGAGGCGGCAGTGTAACTAAGGGGTGTGGTGCTGTAATGCGCCGCAAGCGGTATAAGGTGTACTGATGAATGATGTTGTTGAGCTTTGGCCAATAATCTCGGGGATCGTTATGATCGCTGCGATTGGCGTTGCATTCCGCTCTGAAGTCAACGTGCGGATTAAGGTTCTTGAAGACAAGATCACAGTATTGTTTAACTTGTTTAATGACATGGGCAAGCGCGACAAGTAATGGCAATTAGTCGAGCTAATACGAGCAAGCAAGTAAGCACTGGGGGGCGCGTTCGCAAGTCTCCTAAAGGTGCCGCGCTCAAGCGGTGGTTCAAGGAAGATTGGGTTGACGTTAAAACCGGGAAGCCTTGTGGCCGCAAGAAAAGCGAGAAGCGGGGAACCCCTTACTGCCGCCCCAAGAAGCGTGTTTCCTCAAAGACACCTAAGACTGTTGGGGAAATGACCCCTTCAGAGAAAAAATCTCGGGTCAAACAGAAAAAAAGACTAGGTCAACCGGCGGGAAAACCCCGTAGAGTTGCCCCATTGAAGAGGAAAAATCGTGGCTAGCAAGGTAACGCAGACTGCGTGGCACCCCGTTCCGCTCAGAAAGAAGACAACTATAGGTTGCGGCGTCCGCTCTAGGCCAAAAAACAAGCAAAAACGCTTGAATTGGAAGAAATACAGGGGCCAAGGACGTTAATTAGACCATTCTCACAAAAACCATCCCCGTTTTTTCCATGAAATCGCGGGTCATGGTGGAGAATCTCCTGAGCATTGCTGTTAATTCGGGTGAAAACTGCATCGCCCTCATTTCTGCACGATGCATCCACCACCCTGGTGGCTTAATGTTTACGTGACCCGGCACCTCTTCTTGGCTAGCAGTCATCACGAGTATGCGTTTTGCATTGTTGCAGACGGTGTCTAGGTAGTTTCCTGCATATTCCGGGGGTATGTGTTCAGCAACCTCCACAGACCACACGACATCGAACTGTTCTGGGAACACCACAGGGGCCTTACAGAGGTCGATTAGGGCGATATTCGGGGGTCCAAGCACAACTGGGTCCACATCGATGCCGAAAGCCTTAAAGCCCACTCTTTCTGCTGCTTTGACTTGGCCGCCTACACCGCATCCGACATCCAATAGTGTTTTGCAGCCGAGCCTACTGAGCATGGATAGAGCGCCTACGTCCGTGTGAGTTACGTTATGACTTCCTCCTGCGTAGGGCGGGGCTTCGTAGGTTCCGGCGTTCCCTCCGTTATTCATCGAGGGTTGCCTTGAGTTCATACGATAAGCTCGCATATCCAGCGGTATCGACGTAGTCGTCGATGTTCATCAAACCGTTTTGAGAGCGGGCTATCTTCTGAAGGACCACAAGCTGAGTGATGTCATGGGGTTCAAGGGGCTTCCCATCTTTTCCGTAAAGGTAGACGTTCCAGTATTTTGCCGTTTGCGCGTATAGCTTGTGAGGATTTCCGTGTGTTTTCTCTCGGTCCCCTGTTACGAGTTGCAGGGCTTTTTCAAGAATCTTCTTCCGGAGCATTTTATTCCCTTACTTTGGCTTAATAAGGGCGGGAGCCTACACAAGTCGGTTGGGACTGTCGAACACCAATGACTAATGAGTTGACATTCGCGCACAGTGACTTACTCTAAGTGCGATACTTCTAGTCAGAAAACCGGAAAGGCATATAAAGGGAGCGAGCCATATCGCCTGAAAAGCATTCACGTGGAGCGAGCCAATCAAAAAGAAAAGCATGTTGAGGGAGCGAGCCATATCATCGGAAAAGCAGTGCGTTGGAGCGAGCCAAAAAGAACGAAAAGCAAAAACCGGTGAACGAGTCAAATGCGAAGAGAAGCAGACTTCTTGATCGAGCCAAATGGAGAGAAAAGCAGCAAACTTGATCGAGCCAAGAGTCGCGAAAAGCAACTATAGAGAGCGAGCCATAGAGAATGACGAGCAGCACAACAGAGCGAGCCAGTAGAGCAGAAAAGCAACCACACGGAGCGAGCCACGTTTGGTGATGAGCAAACAAACCGAGCGAGGAGATGACTTGTGGCTATTGATACTAGGGGTGGGTTCCTAGTGGTGCTATAAAGTAGCGATGTACGGCATTCGATCATTGCAGCAGGGCGGTCGCCCCACTCCCCGGACAAAGCCTGAACAAATGGCGAGGGAGTCTTTTGCTGACTACAAGATGGCCCCCAGGGAACAAAAGTTTTTTGCCAGTCAGGATGCTGACACTCAAGTCCTTATTGACTCTTTTCTTGCGGAACAGCAGAGGGGGGCGGACGAGACAGAGCTTGATATGGTTGTCGAGCAAGTGGCTGGTGGGGGCAAAGACCCAATGGCACAACTTGGCTACATGAAGGGTGAAATATACGGTGTCCCGGCTGGCTCTACGGTCACTAACATATCGGGGATGGTGGAAATGGAGCCGGGGGATCTGAGGGATTTCGTCGAACAGGCTAAATTTTCTGGAGCGAACGAGAAGATTTTTTCCCAGCAATTCATTCCTGTGTCAGAAAAAACATCTGGTTTTGTGGACCCCGGAAGCCGAAAATCAGTGAACTATTTTAGGGAAGGGACCGGTGAGGGCATATCCCCCGCTGGGAAGAATACGCTAAGGCATGAGCTTTCCCACATAGCGTTCCGCGATCCTGACATCCAAAAGGTACTTGGCGATCTTCCTAAGTCGGGCCGCATCATGGGTCGCTATTGGAAAACAAAGGAACCAGTCCCTTACAAAGAGGGCCCTGAAGAAATCTACATTCGCGTGAAGGACTATGTCCTCGCAAATAGCGCGGGGCAGGAAAAAGAGGCTGAGGCAGCCGCTTACTATCTCTCAGAGATAGGACTCGAAGACCCCGCCGGATTCTTTATAGAAAACGCCGAAACTTTTGAAAAAATCGAAAATATGGCGCAACAATCCATACAGCGCCTAATCGAAGCAGAAGCTCAGTCCGCTCAGGAGCAGTAGGGCTCTGGTGGCTAGTTTGCCCTTATCTGCTTGTGTGCTGCTTCTTCTTTGCCCCGAGCTTGAGTACATCCGGATCTTGGACTCGGAGCTATTCCGCAGGGCCGATTCTCTGTCAACTCAAGAGCCTCCAAAGGAAGTTGAAAAGGTTGAGGAGCCACGGGTGCTGCCCCCGATACCCAGGGAAAAGCCTCCCCGGCCTGTCGAGCCTCTAATTAACTACATTTTGCCGAACTTTAAGCTGGATTGAATCGATTATTTCTTTCGAGACATGAAGGCAGCGGCCCCGAAGTAAGCTGAAACGACACCAGCCATACCGATGTAAAATAGGCTGAATAGGTCAGATAGGGCCTTAATCCGTGAATCCGGAAAGATTGGCAGGAAGACCATGGCGGTAAAGACCAGCATGGCGATCATGGCAACCCAGGCCATCCTTCTCTGAGCATCCTGCTTCTCATGCATATCAAGGGCGGCTGACGCCACTAGTTCGCTGTCGGAGACAATCCCATCCCCATCAAGGTCCAATGGGTTGTACTTACTGCCGCTCTCTAATTTCTTCTGAACCATGGGGATACCCGATAAAACCAAACTCATGGGCATTCTACGCTAATTGATGAAAATCGAAAAAAGCCTTTTCTTTGCATTTTTGAAAAAAATATTTTGTTTACGTTCAATGACTTATTTCTAGGACCAGCCCAAAACACGCGGAATCAGGCGGTTTCGGTCAATTTTAAAAATCGGGTGTGGTATACTTAGTGTGCTACCTGTTCTTTGACATTGTGAATATGAAACCGCGTTCGATGCGGGACTTAGGAAAGTCGTGGGCCTCCAACCTTGGAGAAGTCTATGACAAAGTCATTATTTATCTCACTGCTAGATGAGGCGCTTGGATTTTCCAAGCCGAAGACAAAGAAAAAAGATATCTACGCGACAGCCAGAGCAAAGGCCAAGCGGATTGCCAAGAGGATCGGTGTCGAAATTGAGATTTGCCGGATAGGTCGGGACATCGACTATGACGTGTTTCCGCCAAAGGGCATTGAAGACCCCTTCGAGTACGACGGGCACATTTGTTACGACTGGAACGAAGTGCTCGACATGGTCGAGGTCTACGAGAAACTGGGGGTCGGAGTGAAAATAACCAAAGCTATGGCAAAGTCGATTGCCGAAACCATCGACAAAGGAGGGAACCTCGACAGGTCTGCGATAAGAGACCTTGTAGACACAGCCACGTCAGGTGAACTCGACGCTTTCAAGCTCGACATGATGACCGACTGGGTTTTCGAGGAGTGCCGCACGGAAAGTACTGCGGATTACGTCAAATCTTTTAGGGCAAGGCACAAGATGCCAAATTATAGCGACAAGAAATAATCAAGTAACAACAACCACGGCCCACGGCTTTCCTAATTCCTGTGAAGCGGATTGAATTTTGTGGTGATTATGGGTGGGGGATACGCTACGCGGCTAAATCTGTGTCAACCCCACCCAGGGGGGTACGCAATAATAAATCACTTGACCCGACAGAAAAGCTAGGCCCCAAAGGGACCCAGCCTCTCGGTTGGATTAGAAGGTGAGCTGTTCGACTGCGATACCGAGTCCGATAAAGCAAGCAGCAATTCCCACAATGCAAGTGAAAATTCCCAATGGAAAGTAAAGCGACATTATCGCTCTGAATATAAAACGGTTGCGCCGTCTCCTGGCTCTACTGTTCATCTTCTTTTCCCTTCTTAGTTAGTGGGGGCGAACACTGCGCCCGCCCCCGGTTTATTGATTAGTATTCGTCGGTTTGCATTCCGTCGAACTCGTAGGGCCCGCCAGCATTTTGGCCGGCTTCGCTCGCCTTCATCCCGTCAAGGTCAGATGCGGCTAGCCTAAGATGACGGAACACGATTGCTTGAGCCTCGTCGAGCTCCAGCAAAATCCCAAGAGCTGCAACGCATGACGACGGGCCCTGTGGGTCCAGTTGCTGATAGCCACTATTAGCGACAACCCAGAGTCTGTCGCGTTCATCCATGACAATGTCGCCGACACTCAGGCTATGCATGCGGTCAACCTTCAAGACATCGCCGCCCTGGTAATTGCCGAAAGCAGAAACCTCATCTAGATTCTTCGCTGGGATTACCGCAACGGGGCGGTACATGGTCAGGCGTTTCAGGGCATTCTCTTTTAGTTCGCCCTTGGGCTGGAAGCCTCCCATCATGGCGGCGGCGTCGCCTGGGAATTCACGGTAGTCGATCTGGAAGAGCCGGAAGATTTCGTTTTGGATCATTTCCGCTGCGGTAGTCTCGCTGGGAGGTATCGGCCATTCCGAATTGAAATGTTCTTTAAGATCGGCGGCGCAGGTTAAAACTGATTTCTTCATTTTCTTATCCATTCTTAGTTAGTGGGGGCCAGCACCTTGCCAGCCCCCGTTTGATTCTCAGCTAGTTAGCGAACACTCCAGCGAACGTGGCGCGGAGCGTGTCGCAACTAACGCGGTGGCCCAGGACGGCAGCGCCCACACCCTTAACCGCGTGCGTTCCCTGGGGGAGGGTTCTTACCTCGACTTCGGAAAGTTTCGCCCGAGACTCAGCCGCTATAGACGCCCTGTCGAGAAAATCAAGCTCCTCACGAATTTTCAAGGGAGCGTCCGCGATCAGGCCGTTGATGATCCCGGCACGTTTGCGCCGAGCGGCTGTGGCTTCGGCCTTATTCTCCAGCCAATCGAGGGTGAACTTGCCGAGGCGGGTGTTCATTTTTAGGTTCCAGATATTAGCCATTTGATCTTCTCCAAGGTTGCTGGGGTAGCTACCCCCGTTTGTCTCTAAGCTAGGCTTAGCTTATCGATCTAAACACGACTTGTCTACTACTATTAATGCACCCAGATAAGGCCAGATCAGGCCAGGATAAGGGGGTTTAGAGGAGGGGTAGGAGGGCCCAGGGGCCAGAGCCCAAGACCCAAGGCCCAGGAACCGAACCCCAGACCCGACCCGACCCGACAGCATCGATCCCGACCCGACCGACCCGACCCGACAGCCCGACCCGACACAAAGAAAAGGGCCGCACAAGGCGACCCCAGTCTTCAGTATGTGACCCGACTACGCAGCGCGGGCCATGTTTTGCAGGTTGGCAATCCAAACTACGGCGCGGTCCTGGCGACCCTCACCTAACGCGAGCGGGTCAGTGTTTTGCCGACGACGTACCGATGGCATTGCTTCCGCTGTATTGCGTGGCGTTGACCATGCGGTNACAGCCGAAACNAGTGACCACAAAGTCTGGCCGCGATNNTCNGACTCTTGCTCGAACTGCGACATAAGCAANTCAAGTTCGTTCCGGGGCGTCTGAAATACTGGCGAGCGCTTGTCCTCTTTTACGTGCTCTTTTACCGCCTTCAGATCCTTTAGCAATTCGCGAGCGCTCTTCGCCGTGATATGCATGTCCGCCCACTTCCGGATGATATCGGCCTGATCTTTAGCCTCCACCATCGCGGTCGCAATTTGATCGGGCGATACCCGGAACATGGTGTCCTCGGCGTGGCGGGTGTGCTTCGCCTTAAAGACTTCGGCCAGACTGTTAAAGATCATCCCATTGTCGCAGAAGTGGTCGAACATCGAAACGGCAACACTTGTGCCGGTAGAATTGTCGTAACTATTCCGAAGGAGAATCTCGAGCGATACCCTGGTTTCGAGTTGTTTACCATGTTGCCGAACATTCCAGCCCAGGTCCTTCAGAACGTAACGGACACTCCAGCGCCCGCCACTGCGTCCACCCTGGGTTGGGATAATATCCAGTTCACCATGGTATCCACCCTCGCGGATAGAACCCTCCATCATGTCATGGGCGACCCGATTTTGGATCACCTTGTAACTAGGCGACACGGTGCCGACGCATTGGGCAGCGTCAAACAATCCCACATGGGAAGCTTTGTTGCCCTGGCCATCGAATAGTTCCCGGCGGTCAATTGGAGCGACAAAACGCGCCATGTTGTCCGGGTATTGGTTCTGAACCGGAAGGCGCATGGTGGGAGCGGTGGTGGTCCAAGGTGATAGTGCTACTACGTTGGTCATTTTTGGTATCCTTTTAGGTCGTGCCGGGCATATCGCCCACCCTGATAATAACACCATCCCCACACGATAAGCAACATATTCTAGCTAGAAAATAACGCACACTTTCAGGCCCATGCCCATGCCCATGCCCACCATGCCCACGGACCCCCATACGCCCTGCCACATGGGACCAAGTACCCTACCAAGCCCCGACCCCGACCCCCGACCGCCCCGACTATTATCCCGACCAAAAAAAAGGGCCCCGACTAAGCGAGGCCCCGACTCCCGACTCCGTGAGCCGTTATAGTCTGTGATCGACTCCGTCCACATGGCGATAGTTAACAGGGTCGTTAGTTTCCTCCGCATCGAATCCCTCCGGTTGAATCCAGCGCATGAAAAGAGACTTCGCGCTTGCACGGGCCTCGCTTTCTGTCGCGAAAACTTGCGCGTTGCCTTTGCGCTCCCCATTCTTAAACAGAAGCATAGGTTTGAATCCCATTACTTTACCCTCTCGATAATAACGTTGGTTGAGCTTTTGGGGTCATAGCATGCCATGCAATCGCGGCATTTCTGACCCGTGCAGTTTTCGTTTTCGTGCGGTTTCGAAATGTTATTAAATGCCTTATCAAACCACGCGGGCGGTTTAGTCATTACCTTGTCAACTATTGGGTTCGAATAAACCAGAATGAGATTCTCTGGCTTTCCGTTCGCTTCGCAATACTGGCGAATTAGTTGATGGCGCTTAGTCCACCAGGAGAACCGCGCTTGTGGGTTCTCGCGAATGATTCGCATTACGTTGACTACATACTCCGCGTTGACTATCTCGCCATGTCCAGAGATTCGGACATATTCTCCAGGCTGGAATCTTTTTCTGCCTTTGCCCGCGAGCTTAATAACATCGTCAGGATTCCAAGGTTTAGATAGAACGTCCGTGTTGCGTTGCAATGCGGGAACCGTGTTTGCCCGGTATGCCTTTAGCATTTCGTGGGAATAACACGAGCGGCAAATAACGTCGGCGCGGGCGTTCTCGTACATCTTGAGGCAAAACGGATTGCTTCGCGTATTGCTATTGATAGCCCGGAAACCCTCTAACTTGCCCGTCATGGTAGACGCATAGACTTCGCGTTGCATTTGATAACCCTCCAAGGTCATTAACTACGCGAAGAGTACCATAAGCAACATACCCAGGCAATAACTATTTTTGCCCTAGTTATCGCGTCGATTTGGACGAATACAACCATAGGTAGGTATATACC
>JGI24006J15134_10002454_pt1 | contig 10197 bp, 13 predicted proteins | sample LinPmetageLP53_FD_15134 | JGI IMG/M metagenome (IMG submission 15134) | reverse complement strand
TATATAAATATTTAAAAGTAACAATGTACAAACTTAGTATTACTAAGAGTGTAGTAGTTTTTAACTTCCATTTTTTCTACTACACTTTTAGTAGTATTATTACTACTAGATGTAAAATTGAATGTTAACTATAAGGAGATAAGAAAATGAGTGATTACATATCATTGACAGGCGAAGTAGTCTTTAACAAATTAATTACACCAGATGTATTTAAGAACCAGAGTAAGTACACACTTACAATAGCCTTAGATAAGTCAGGTATAAAGACTGCTGAAAAGAATGGCTTAGTAACTAAGGAGTATGAGGGTAAGACCCAGATTACTTCTAAGCGTAAGGTAGACTTCGGTCAGCCTAAAGTTTACAATGTAGATAAGGATGAGGTAGAAGCAACACACCTCTCTTTGTTTGGAGATAAAGTTACCATGCTAGTCAAGAAAGGCAAAGAGCCTTATGATGGGTACACTTACTTAGAGCGTGTAAGGGTAGAAGAAAAAGCAGAGGGTGCAACAGATTACGACCCTTCTGAATTTTAATTTTACTTACTTAAAAAGTAGGTTATAATATGGGGCAACTTCGGTTGCCCTGTTTAATTTAAGAGAGGATAAAATGGATAAAAATAAATTAGTAAAGAAAGAACAATGCCCTAACTGTGCCAAGCTAGGCAAGGATAAGAGCAAAGACAACTTAGCAATATATTCAGATGGACAAACTCATTGCTATGCTTGTGGTGAACATGGCTTTGTTGAGCATACACATAAACCAATACAGATTACAGAGAAAGAAGATGACTCTTGGACACACGATTACAGAGGAGAGTATTACACCTTACATGATAGAAAGATTAGAGGCGAAACCTTAGAGAGATATCATGTCAAGGCTGAGAAAGACCAGAAAGGCAACGTAATTAAACATCACTACCCATTTTATAATCAGACAAATACAATGGTGGGTATAAAGACCAGGATTGTGGCTAACAAATCTTTCTTTGGCAAGGGCAACACTTCGAGTGCTAACAAACTCTTTGGCCAGAACTTATTCAATGGTGGTGGCAAATATGTTACAGTTTGTGAGGGCGAACTTGATGCTATGGCAATCTATGAAATGTTTGGCAGTCGGTGGGCATCAGTATCAGTTAACAATGGTGCAAATGCTACTGCTAACATCAAGGCTAACTTACAATGGCTTGACTCTTTTGAAACTGTTGTGCTATGTTTTGATAATGATGAGGCTGGTCGGGATGCAGTACAAAAGATAGCACCTATACTTGGTCCGAATAAATGTAAGATACTCACACTAGCTAGACACAAGGATGCTTGTGATTATCTTAAAAACAACAATGGCAAAGAGTTTCTTGATGAGTGGTGGAATTATTCTAAAGAATATACAGTAAGTGGTGTTGCTACTGTTGAGGATATGCGAGAAGCTATGCTTGATTACAAGAATACAGAACTTGTAGCATTGCCAGAGTCGTTTGGAGATTTAAACCACATGATGAGAGGTGGCATAGCGAAGGGAGAACTTATCTCAATCATAGCACATACCAGTATTGGTAAGACTACTATACTTAACGAACTCATCTATCACTTTGCCACAGAGACCGAGGAAAAGATTGGTTGTTTCATGGTAGAGGATAACATTGATGAGACGATTAGAAAGGTAGTGAGTGTACATACTACCCAGAACTTACAGATGGTAAAGCCTAACGACCTCAATGTAGATGTCATCATGGACAGTGCCATAGAGATAGGATTTGGTACAAAGATACAACTTCATAATGATGGTGGTGGTAGCATTGATATAGAAGAGATGTTTTCTAAGATAAGATACTTTGTCAAGGGATTAGGTTGTGGTATAATTTTGGTAGACCCATTACACACTGCAATTAAAAACCTAAGTAATGAGAACATTGAAGAAGTTATGGATAGATTTATAAAATTATGTAAAGAGACTAAGTGTGCAGTCATACTAAGTACACACACAAGGAAGCCAGATGATGGNTCACATCCTCATAAGATTAGTGAGTATGATGTCAAGGGTAGTGGTGCAATACCACAGGCTTGTCATACTAACATACTATTCTCAAGAGATAAGTTAGCAGAGGATGATTACACTAAGAACTCAACACGCATTAGAGTACCCAAGCTAAGACGAACTGGTCAGACAGGCGAGGCAGGTTGGACATACTTTAACCCAGAGACTGCTAGATTAGAGAAAGGTGTTAACCCAGATGCAGGTACATGGAATGACTCAGCAGACTTTTAGTTGTGACATAGAAACAGATGGTATAGATGCCACTAAGGTGTGGTGCATTGCAGTGCATAATCATTATGATGAAAGCACTAAGATGTGGTATCCCGAAGAAGGTTGGGATATAAATGAGAATGGTTCATTCAATGACTGGGTACAGTCTAGTGAAGTGGACACTCTTGTCTTTCACAATGGCATATCATTTGATGTGCCTATACTTAGTGCATTAGTAGGAACAGATTTTAATGGTATTACTATTGAAGATACCCTGTTGCTTAGTCAACTAGACAAGCCACGCAGAGAGGGTGGACATTCGTTAGCTAACTGGGGAGAGTATTTAGGATATCCAAAGGGAGACCATGAAGACTGGTCAAAGTTAAGTACAGAGATGGCTGACTACTGCCTCAGAGATACCGAGATAACAACTAAAGTATATAAACTTATGATGCAAAAAGGATTAAGTGAAGATGCTAAACTATTAGAGTACGATACAAAAAGACATTGCTCTTGGCAAGAGAGAACTGGTTGGTTGTTTGATGAGCGAAGTGCAGTAGAGATATTACAAGAAGTTAATAATGATTTGCGAGAAGCAGAAGAAGAAGTACACAAGACATTCAAACCACTGCCTGTGTGGAAAAGTAAAACTCCAGTCAAGAATAGATTTAAAAAAAATTTTACCAGAACAAGAGGCTATCAAGCAGAGGTAGAGTTGGAGTGTTATACAAATGATGAGGGCGATTACGGATACTGGGCATACCCTGAGTTAAACTTAGGTAGTAGGCAACAGGTAGGTAGACACCTTATGCACTATGGTTGGAAGCCTGAAGTATTTACTGAGACAGGTAAGCCAAAGGTTGATGAGTCTACACTCAAGGATGTAGAGATACCAGAGGCAAGGCTGATTGCTCGTTATCTTATGTTGCAGAAAAGACAAGGCCAGATTAACTCATGGCTTGATGCACTAGATGAGAGAACAGGCAGGATACACAGTAGAGTACACACTATGGGAACTGTCACACACCGAATGTCTAGCAGTAACCCAAACTTACAACAAGTGACTGCCAGTGGTAAAGAGTATGGCTCAGAGATGAGGGCATTGTTTACTGTACCAGAGGATAAAGTGCTAGTAGGTGCTGACCTCTCTGGATTAGAACTGAGATGCCTCGCCCACTACATGAAAGATGATAAGTACACACAAGAGATATTAACTGGTGACATCCATACTGCTAACCAAAACTCAGCAGGATTAGATACAAGGGATAAGGCAAAGACATTTATATATGCTTTTCTCTATGGTGCAGGGGATAAGAAGATAGGTAGCATTGCAGGTGGTGGCATAGCAGAGGGCAAGGTACTCAAGGAGAACTTCCTTAACAACACACCAGCATTAAAGAAACTCAGAGAGAGGGTAGCTAAAGCATCAGATAAAGGATACCTCAAAGGTTTAGATGGTAGGATAATAAGAGTGGGTAGCCAACACGCATCACTAAACTTTCTATTGCAAAGTGCAGGTGCTATCATAGCAAAAAGAGCATGGGTTATTTTCCATGCATTAGCATTACATTTAGATTACAAACAGTTAGGGGTTATCCATGATGAGATACAGATTGAGTGTAGTCCAGAGGATGCAGATGAGATTGGTTCTTTGGTTGTTAAGGCTATGGAGCAGACAACAGAGTATTATAAACTGAACTGTCCAATTACAGGAGAGTACAAGATAGGGAGAAGTTGGAATGAAACCCACTGATAACATTAATCCAGAACACTACACACAAGGCATAGAATGTATTGACTATATCACTTCTAAGAACATGAGTTTTCTGGAAGGCAATGTGGTAAAATACGTCACTCGATATAAGATGAAGAATGGATTAGAAGATTTAAAGAAAGCACAATGGTATTTGAATCGGATAATAGAGAATTATAATAAGAAGGGAGAAGAAGATGAGTAAAAGCATACACACAGTAATACCAGACGTATATGAAGTAATGAAGTCAAAGGATTATTCTGGAGACTTAAATGCTATAGCAATGCAATGTGGTCGTGAGGTAGAGGAAGCAATTAAAAATGCTTTTGAGCCTTATGAACAGAAAACAAACTTGAGGATGTCTAGCATAGGCAGATGTGAAAGGGCACAGTGGTATAATGTGAAGGGGTACACACCAGAGGAGATAGATGGGAGTGTGTACCTTACCTTTTTGCAAGGTCATGTGCTAGAAGCTATGCTTGTTGCTTTAGTTAAACTATCAGGACATGATATACAAAACCAACAGAAAAAGCACACAGTTGAAGGTGTCAATGGTTCACAGGATTGTGACATAGATGGCGAACTAGTGGACATAAAGACTGCAAGTGCTTGGTCTTGGGATAACAAGTTTACTGATACAGGTATAAAAGATGATGGATTTGGTTACATCAAACAACTATCAGCTTATGGTAAAGGAGACAACAGGAAGCATGGATACTTTCTTGCTTTAAATAAAAACAAATCAACTCTCAAGTTGTGCAAACAAGAACTTGAACAAGATGTAGATACTTTTATTGTTAACTTAAAAGATAAAATGGAATCTGATACACCACCAATGCGAGTAGCTAATGCTACTACCATGACTAAAGCAGGAGAGGAGAAGCTATGTATGACTTGTGCCTTCTGTGGATTTAAGAATGATTGTTATGGTAGCCTAGACGCTAGACCTATTCCATCTGGTAAGATAACTAATTATTATGTTGACAATAAAGGAGCAAATTTTTGAAACTATTGCCAGAACTAAAGGCTTATATCGCAGCAACTTATGACACCTGTTTAATCTGTGATGAGTTAGAGATAGAGCCAGAGGAATTACTTGATAAGTTTGAGAGTAAATTGATTGAAAAGAAAGATAGATTTTTAGAAGATTTCGAGGAGAACGAATGGAATACATAGAGATAAGTCTAGCTTTTATGTTACTAGGTGCTATTGCTATATACTTTACATACAGGAGAGCGTATGACAAAGGAATAACAACTGCAATATTGTTGCATAGAAATGGAAGATTACACTACACTACATATTTAGATGACAATGGCGAAAAGATGGTCAACATTGAAATCGACCCACTAGAGGATGAAGAATGAACACACTACCTAACGATTACCAAAACTTTATAGCACTAAGCAGATACGCTAGGTGGCTACCTGATAAGAAGAGAAGAGAGACATGGCAAGAGACTGTTGCTAGGTACTTTGATTTTATGGAAGAACATTTAAAAGAAAATACTAATCAAGAGTTAGTACCTAAGACTAGAAAAATACTAGAAGAAGCAGTGTTAAAGTTAGAAGTTATGCCAAGCATGAGAGCCTTGATGACTTCAGGTAAAGCACTTAAAGATAATAACATAGCTGGTTACAACTGTGCTTATCTAAGTGTTGACCACTGGAAAGCATTTGATGAGTGCCTGTATGTTTTAATGCATGGTACTGGGGTAGGCTTTAGTGTTGAAAGACAATTTGTAAGCAAACTACCAGAAGTACCAGAAGCATTGGTAGATGTAGAAGATATTATTGTTGTACAAGATAGCAAAGAGGGATGGCAGTCTGCTTTCCGTAAACTAATTACATACTTGTATGATGGTGAGATGCCTAAGTGGGACTTCTCTAAGATAAGACCTAAAGGCTCAAGGTTAGCTACCTTCGGTGGTAGAGCCAGTGGTCCAGAGCCACTATTAGATTTGTTTAGTTTTTCTACTAATCTATTTAAAGATGCAGTAGGTCGTAAGCTAACTAGTTATGAATGTCACAGAATGATGTGTAAGATAGCAGAGGTAGTAGTGGTAGGTGGTGTGCGTAGGTCGGCACTTATATCTTTATCTAACTTAACTGATGAGCGTATGCGTAGTGCAAAGTCTGGACAATGGTGGTCAGACACACCAGAGATGGCACTAAGTAACAACAGTGTGTGCTACACAGAGAAGCCTGACATTGGTATCTTTATGAAGGAGTGGACTTCGCTTTATGAATCTAAATCTGGTGAGCGTGGTATCTTTAATAGAGAAGCCGCTAGAAAACAAGTAGAATCTATAGGCAGACGAGATACTGACCATGAGTTTGGTTGCAATCCATGTAGTGAGATAATCCTAAGAGATGGTCAATTTTGCAACTTAACAGAGGTAGTGATACGAGCAACAGACACACAGAAAGATATACTCCGTAAGGTAAGATTAGCCACCATACTGGGGACATTTCAGGCTAGTCTTACGGACATTAAAAGACTTAGGCCAAAATGGGTTAAAAATACTGAAGAAGAAGCCTTACTTGGAGTGTCATTAACTGGTATAATGGACAACACTTTTATGAACGGAAGTTCTGGAGATAGAGGACACTATGGTAAGAGAAGTTTGCCTGACTTTTTATCAGATTTAAAGAANGAATCAGTCAAGGTAAACAAAGAGTGGTCAGACATGCTAGGCATTAGTCAAGCCACTGCTACCACTGCTATCAAACCTAGTGGTACAGTCAGTCAATTAGTAGACAGTGCTAGTGGTATACACACTAGGCACAATGACTACTATTTGCGTAGAGTAAGAGCAGATGCCAAAGACCCTATAGCACAACTAATGGAAGACCAAGGCATACCTTGTGAAGCTGATGTAATGAAACCTAATAGTGTCAAGGTGTTTACTTTTCCTATGAAAGCACCAGAGGGTGCAGTTCTTAGAAATGATAGGACTGCTATACAACAACTAGAACTGTGGCTTACTTATCAGAAATACTATTGTGAACACAAGCCTAGTGTTACTGTAAGCGTAAGAGAACATGAGTGGATGGAAGTAGGTGCATGGGTATACAAGCATTTCGATTCAGTCAGTGGTGTTTCTTTTCTACCACACTCAGACCACACATACCAACAAGCACCTTATGAAGACTGCACTAAAGCAGAATACACTAAACTCGCTAAGAAGATGCCTAAGTCAGTTGATTGGGATTTAATTAGCAAGTACGAGTTAACAGATATGACAGTAGGCACTAAGACTTTAGCGTGTACTGGTAGTGTTTGTGAACTTGTTGACTTAGTTGAAGAAGAAAGAGAGATAGAATGATAGGCACTGTTGTACTTATCATTGCCCTTCAACTAATTGTTCTAAAAATGTTAGACTAATAAAAGGAGTAAACTATGTTAGAAAAAATAAAGAATGGTGCTGATGGTGCAATAGATGTTGGCATTAAGTTGATTAGCTTATCAATTATATTACAAGTTATTTTCGGTGCGAAGGTAGCTTTCCTAACAGGAGATGTAATTAGCTCTATACTTAATATAGTATGGACACTAGGTAACGCTGGACTAGCAGGAATCATTGCTGCTGGTATTATTTGGAAACTACTTGACAAAGATATAATGAGTGGAGACAAGTAAGCCAATCAAAAAACCTTGGAGTCTTGTCCAGAAGGATAAGACTTCCAAGTTACAACAAGAACTAAAAAAGAAAAAGAAACCTAACCCAAGACTTTGGCGAACAGACTGGAGAAAGTAATGAAGAACAAAGGGATACTACCTTTGCCTATATTTACAAGAGGTAGAGGAGAAAAGAAAAAGGAACACTTAGTTAGTTTAAACAACTTCTTTCCTATGCATTACATACAAAAGAACAATGTTAAACGAGCCTATCACGATACTGTTATGGACTGGGTAAAAACATTACCTAAATACAAGACCATACAACCCCATTATAAGTTATACTTTAAAACAAAACACAAAAGGGATTTGGATAACTATACTTTTACTATGCATAAGTTTCTTATGGATGCATTAGTAGAGGGCGAAGTTATTGAAGATGACCACTATGATATTGTAACTAAGGTTACTACTGAGATTGGTGGATTAGATACAGACAACTATGTTGTTGTAGAAATACAAGGAGAAGAACTTGTCACTTAATAAAAGCAAAGATATTAAAGAGTTGCGTAAGTTTGATGTAGACCTAGAGTTTGGTCAGCAATGGGAGACTCACATAGATGAAATGTTCTCAGGTGCTAAGACTTGCGAGATTAAGACTGAGAGAGATAAGTGGGCCACCACAGGTAACATCTGTATTGAGACTGAAAGCTATGGTAAGCCATCAGGATTAACTAGCACTGAGGCTGAGTTGTGGGTACACAATTTAGTTAAGGATGGAGAGTTGTGTTGTAGTCTAGTGTTTAACACTGACAAACTAAGAAAGACAATGGAAGAAATGAAACCCTACACTGTCATGGGTGGGGATAACAAAGCATCTAAGATGTACTTAGTTAATATAGCTAAGTTACTTAAAGCAGTTAGTCAATAAATCTATCTGTTGTTGCTTGCCAATCAACTACAATAGGCTTACTGTTTTTTACAGCTTTGTTAATTTCAGAAACATAGAAAGGAATTAAATGTAACTTTGGAAACACATGACCAAACTCAGGGTCTGAATCAAACTTTTCTCTATAATGCCTAATTGATTTTGTTAACATAATTCTTTGTTCATCTTCTATATCCATAAAATCTCCATGTAAAATTTACATTATACCACATTATGTATGTCTATGAAACTTACTATCATCTATAACATTTTGAGGTATAAGTAATAATCTTTCTATAGCTGTTTCAAATGCTTTAGTAGTTTCAGGCATTGTTTTCTTAGCAAACTCATACATTTCTGTATTCTTTGTTGTGCCTCCATCATGTGCCATAAACAAAAAGAGTTGTGCCCATATTTCTGCCCTACGAAATTCCATAATTTTATCTTGATTATAATTCTGCACTCCTCCACTTCTAGTCTGTCTGCCACTATAGTAACCCGGAGGATGATAACCATATGCTCCTATCCTGTATATATTTTCTGAGTTCTCTGCCATTTCTCTATCAATAACCTCACCACCTGTAATAGCATCTATTATATCTGTAAAAGCACCAATATGCTGAGCCATGCCGGTTTCATTATAATCAGGCATAGACTTTTGCATTCTTTTCTTTATTGCTACTAACTCTTTTATATAAGATTGCACATCTTCTTTTCTTTTAGTATCTGCATCAAACACTGCGTTAATTGCAGCAGATACATTTTTAGCTCTTCGTATTTTAACAGGGTCTTTTGATAAATTAGCTTTATTCAAATCCTTTTTAACTTGGGTAACTAAATACTCTAATATACGATATCTATCTCCGGGTTGCATAAGGCTTTCTGCTTTAGCTTTGTCACTGCCCTTTGGAATACTCATTTTCCTGCTACCTTTAATAACAAAAGTTAAACCTTCCTTTTCTAAATAATCATACATAGCTACATCATTAATTAACCACCCTAAATTATTACCATCTGCATCCATGCCCGTTAAAAGGTCCATTGAGGTTTCTTTTAATGGGTCTTTTGAATCGTTTTCTAACATGCCACCTATATGGTCCATTGCATGACCATACTCATGATATAAAACATGAATGTCGTAACCACCATATCCTTTAGGCGTTTTTACTCTACCCCAGTTACTTCTTTTACTACTAAATGGACCATAAGTACCAGCGTTTTGGCTACCACCTTGTATTTCAGGCGATGGAAATAAATTTATTAACTGTCTTATTGGTTGTATAGCATACCTATTAAATAAAGTATCCCAATAAGTACCTGCACCAGAAACAACAGGGTCTGGCATATTAGGGTCAAGAGGTTTTGGTGGTCGAGGGTCAACTCTGGGTATGTCATCTGGTCTAATTACAGGTTCTGTTTGAGGTTTAGGTAAATCATAACCCCAGTCAATATTCTTAGGGTTTCCACTGTGGCCTTGCAATCCTCTGTCTATAGCTTGTTGCATTTGAGGTGCATAAATGCTTTGAAATCCCGGTTGGCTTTCCAAGTCAATACATTTTCTCATTACCTATCTCCTAAAAATGCTTCTGAACCTAATCTGCCTGTTGTAGCATTTAACATTACTTTAAATATTTCTTCTGATGAATCTCCTAA
>JGI24006J15134_10002453_pt1 | contig 10200 bp, 3 predicted proteins | sample LinPmetageLP53_FD_15134 | JGI IMG/M metagenome (IMG submission 15134) | reverse complement strand
CTCCAGTATCCTGGAAGGTTCTCGTCTATCAATCTGCCTTTCGACCTTGCATAGTTGTATGTGAAAGGTGATCCCTCTGAGAATACAGTGTTGTTGATGTACTGCACATTGTTACGACCCGCCCACTGATAGAAGTCTGCACTCATCACGCTGTCAACTTCCTGTAGTGTGTATTCTGTTGATGTGAAAGCACTAGGCAACACGTCGTGGATGTCCACCAATGCTGAATCGTAAGTTACTTTTATGTTGTTGTAGATCCTTTTTTCTAGTTCCAATATCAAATCATCACGTTCGTCACCGTATGCTTTTATGATCGAGCCATCGTGTTTCCTGATCATCGCCGTGTCCGTGATGTACGTGGTGTCCGTTAACGTTCCGGGTGTGAACTTGGGATACATGCCAAGTTTTGTTGGTGACGGTGGCATGTAACTGCCCGTGGTGTCTGTGTAGTCCTTGATCGTGATCGTGTCTCCCTCCACCAGTGTTTTACTGATGGTCACGCTGTCGTCCGTTGTGCTAAACGTGTATTCCGTCCCTAATAATAATTGCACCTTGTTCAGATACACGTACACTGCCCTGTTGCTAGGTGTTGTGATGTCGTGTTGTGAATCCAATGCGTAGTCCGTCTGTGACGCACCTATCACTGTGTATGATCTTGTTGAAACGTTCTCTCCCCAACCCAACATGTCCTCATAGAAGAATGGGAACGTGCTGTTCCTGCCTGGCGTGATCGCTGATATTATCTCATCGACCCTGTCCGCGGCCACTCCCTCGTATGCTGTTCCTGTGGCATGTGTGAGGAATGCGTTGTACCATTTTTCGTACTCCTGTCCCGCATAATCGACAGACGAGACGAAGTTGGCGTCTTGATCTATCAGGTTGAATATGGCAGGGAGCAGTGGTCCTTCATGCTGATGTATTGTACCACCCTTCAGTCTCGCATCTGGTCTGTCTCGCAGATTTGAAACTCCCGGTATCGTGCCTGTGATTGCTTGGTTCTTGTCAAATATGTCCCTGACGTGGTTCAGTATCTGTCCGAATGTGAACGTGCCCAACTGTTGATTTAGACTGTTGGTCGCTAGGTTTTCTGGTATCTCGTTAATTCCCTTGTCGGCCAACTTGTCGGCACTGCTGTATCCTGCGATCCTGATCTGATCGTTGACCTCTAGAGCCTTGTTGAACTTCACGTATATGTTCTTTGTTCCTGTTTCCAGTGTGTAGTCTGTTGCAAGTGATTTCCTCGCTCCGTTCACCGACACTGACACTTCTAGATCTGTTAGATCCGCTGAGTTCTTGTAGAAGTCTATGGGAAACAACTGTTTCTCCGTGGCATCAACTGTTGCAGTCCTGATCACACGTTGTTTGCTTTCATTGGTCCTTTTTATCCAGGCACTCCTAGAATTGTGCGTGGTCCTTCCTGTTGTGTAGTGTAAATGTCCCTCGGCTAGATTCTTGGTAAACGTCTGTGTGCCACTCTTGTAAGTGAACGTTCCTGACGTGTGGTCCGAATCAAAGACAATGTCTCCCACGTTGTTGACAGTGTTGTACTTGACTTTTATTCCAAGAACCGTGTCCGTGGTTGCCGTGTCTGATGTTGCAAAAGCAAAAACTTTGGCTCCTGCAAAGGTCGAATTTGGATATGTTGTAGTATCATCGAACGAGATGTGATTGTTATCCCACATACCGAACAACGGCTGTTGGTTAACTCCTGTTTTCTGTTGTGATTCCTTGAAAGTCTTTGTGGTACTGTCATAACGGAAAGTTTTACCTTGGTTCACCGTGCCGAATTCTATGAATATGGAGTCATTGCCTGTCGGTGTGGCATCAGAGGCCTCTGTCAGATTGATCACCTGTGTCGAGCCTCCTGCTGTGACGAAGTTCACGTCATATATCTTGTTCTTCACTGTNGGGTCGGTGTCGGCCGCGAACACAATCCTCATTCCGTCTGCCAGTGCTANACCATCCACGATGTAACCAGTCTGTCGNACCACTGTGCTGAATGCGTCTGTGGTCACTGTATCATAAAGTGTTACTGATTTTTTAGCAACAATTCCATGATTGTAAAGTGCTAAACCAGAATCAAATTCTATTATGGGTCTCTTGGCCCTGTCGTCCTCGCTCAACGTTGGAGTGAATCCGCCTACCCTTGCAGTCTCCTCGATTATGGACTTGTGGAACCATCTGTTGTATCTAGACCAAGCGTTCTGGTCCTGAGAGTCCCTCTTGATCGTTATGTAATCCTTGGTCTCTGGCGTGTAGAAGGCCTTGGCGTATGGTCTGGAATCGTATCCGACCTGATCATAAAGTACGGTTGTCTCGGTCGCATAACTCCCTGGTGTGATCAGATCCTCCACGTCTGTCAGTGTTATCGCTTGGCCAACACCTTCAACGTAGTATTCTTTGTCCTGGTACGCAGTTGGCACTAAGGAATTAGTAAATTTAATCTTCATGCCGTTTGACAGATCTACAGTCCTTAGGCTGTAATTTTTTACACCTATGATATCATCTTCTACGTTGATAGAAGTAGTGCTTACAACATCTCGTATCTGTAATATACCGTACATGGCATCATGGTTTCCGCACTGATAGTATAAAGTGTCTGGTGCACCAGTCGTAGGCACTGTGAATGTAACTGTTCCGTAGTCGGCGCCGTTATTCGTAACACCCGTGCCAAAAATAGTTGATGTTGATCCGTCTACAGATACCTTGCTCTTGTAGGGTTCTGTCATTATGTAGAACGGATGTCCTTTTGCATTTACATCAAATTTGTATGTGTTGCCTCTGTAAAGTTTCAGTATTGGATTGTTCTCATTTTCTCTGTGTGTAAAATTGTAGGCACCTTTTGCTTTATTCTCTACGGTATATTCCACCACTGCACTTGGTCCAACCGAATCTATCTCTATGGATCCAGGCCCGTCTGGCATCCAGTAGTACTCCCTGTAGTTGATCAGCTTGTCGTAATCAATGGCAGGATTCCAACTGTATACAGTTTCCTTGTTAAGCCTATCATGGTTGTTAACTTTACCTCCCAGATACTTGATCTGGTTGATGTAGTCATCATACGTTCCTGTGAACTTGACCTGGTCTTCGGGATTGACTGACGTGGTATCTCTGTCTGTGTAAGTCACTGCAGGCTCTAACTGGTATGCCATCCTGTCTCTGCTGGTTGCGGTCAGGTACCTGTCATTGATTTCCCTGGTGTAGGCATCCTGTCTACCGATGTAACCATCCAATCTCTCCAGCGAACCTTTCTGCACCAAGGGATCCATCGTGCTTGATAGGAAACGTTGGTTGGTGTCTGTCCTGTAGAAAGCGGGTAGATGCTGTACTGTACGTCTGTACTCGTTGTCGCCTTGCTTGACAACTTCGTTGTTTGTTAGTGAGTTTGTTGAATTGTCGGCCATTAGTATCCTGATCCACTACTGCCGGAACTTGAACTTGATCCCGAACCTGTTGTAGTAGAGCCTGACACTGCTGATCCTGATGTTGTGTTTGTCGTGGCAGTTGATGCTGATGTAACCACTGTACCGGAAGCCGCCAGTTGGTTGGCTCCTAATGCAGTTATGATTGAAACATCATCAACGGTGGCCCCACTGATAAAAATCTCGTCTGCCGCGGAATTGATCTGGAAAAGAGACCCAAAGCTCTGTCCTGTCTGGTTTGGCACAATCACTGCCGTCAATAAGTCTGGCGCAAGTTGGTTGTGTACATAAGCGGCTAATTCTGTAAAGTAAAATGCATCTCCGAAATCCCAGTTGTCCAATGCGAAGAATTCGTTGACTGCGGCGATGACCCTGGTCTTGATCACTGCGTCTGACACGTTGGTCTTGGGATTCTTGACGACCTTGAATGTTGCCTGCAGTGCCTCCTCGGCAGTCGAACCAAACAGTATCTTGTATTTCACCGGGTGATATATGATCTGATCTGATAAAGATTTCAAAGGATTCAGTGTGCCCGAGTAGTTGATCCTCAGTTGATCCGATGTTGATGGCATTGGCTTTGCACCACCGTCCTGCAACCATATCCTGTACAGGTTATCATATGTTCTTTCCAACAGATACACATCAACGATGTTCGACACGCTGGGATCAATTCTAGTTTCTTGTCCTGCATTGTGTTTGTACTGAAAACTTATCGAACTTCTACCTTTTCTCGCCCTGTAATCTGTTGTTGTTGATAATGTGTTTGTTGTTGAATCATATTTTTTAATAACATCTTCAGATGAATCATAAAAGTAAAATAACTGTCCGTCAGTATAAGTTGCTGAATTTAAAGTAATATCAGTTTCTTTTGCCGTTACAACAAAATTTGTTGCGGCATACGGCCTGAACCTTTCTATGTTGTCGTAGGAGATGTATTTCTCTGAGAACACGAATTTGGTTGATTGTGACAGTGTGGGTTCAATTATTATGTCAAATAGCTCCGGATTGTCTACCACCCCGTCGTCGTCATCATCGAAGAAACCAACTTTCACTTTCCTATTGTCCTGGAACCCGTCTGCTTCGGTGATAACGTCAGCAACCTGCCAAGTGATTGGATACCCTATGCTGTTTCCCGTGGAGACTATGTCGTTTGTTTTTAGGATCTTGATTGTGTCCTTGACAGTCTTTCCTGTCTTGTAGTCGTAAATTTTATCTTCCACGTCATAGTGGAACTTGTTCTGGGATTCTGACTCAAATATGTAGTCCAGTTTCCTGTACTGCACTGTGTATGTGTTCCCATCGTTTGTGAATTTGAACCACCAACTCGTGTCTGCGTTCGTGCTTGTAGTGGACCCAGCATTTGCAAGATCGAACACTGCACTTGTTGACAAGTTAGTAGACGTGATCACTTTCCATGTCTCAGAATCAACATCATATCTCAGGCCAAAATCCTCGTACGCCTCTATCCTGCCTAACAGGTCTGCTTCAAGCGTTAATGAGAACGCTGTGGTGAAGTTTGGAATTATCGCATTTATCACTGAGCCCTGTGGCACAATGTTGTTGAGTGTGACTGGTCCAACACCCGACTCTAGGTTTCCTGTCCCACCGTTGGCACCGTCTAGTACCACTGCCCCTATCTTGGCCCATGACCTGTCTTCTGCGTTGTCAGTGGTGGATGTCACTAATGTCCCGTTTAGGAATTTCCTCGTGTCCGGTGACGTGAACTTGACCAAAGCACCTGGCTTGGCGAACTTCATGTTGGAAGTTGCGGAGTCCCCTAGGACCAACGCACCACCTGATGTGAAGTACCCTGTGTTGGTGTTGGTTGAAGTCGTCGTGGAATTCCATGTTGCGGAAAGTGTGCTGATGTCCTTGGTAGCGTATTTCAGGTAGTAGAACTGCCTCGCATACGCCTCTTTCAATTTTGCCTCGACTGATGTGTCTATGGTCGACTGTATGTCACTACGGTTGTTGAATGTGAATGTGAACTGTTGTGTTGATTCTTCCCTGTACAGTATGCCGTCTTCCGCGAACACGCTGACGTTCGAGTACGCACCGGTTGGGTCTAGGATCTCTTTCGCCCTGCTTATCCCTGACGCTGACCTGTTCACTGATCTGACTTTCACTATCTCCTGTGATGCACTCAATGGTACCACTTGGTAGTCCTCTGCCGTGATCATTCTGTTCTGTGAGTAGTACACCTGTGCGGCCTTGTCCTTGATCGAATTATTTGATTCTGTCGCGGCTGAATTGTAAACACTGGCCTTCAAACTGACACTCATCGACAATGACTGTTGTGCACCATTGGCGTCCGTGTATGGCACCGTCAACTGTACGTTCTGCATGTCAGATGACTGTATTGCATACTTGGCATTGTCACTGGTCCTGTAGTAGATCCTGAAATTTCCCAACGGTAGGTTTGAAAAGTTACCATCTCCAAACACAAGGTCTATCGCATCGTTGTTCTTGGTCACCACGTTGTAGGTGTTTCTCTCCGCTTTGGACAGTGAATTGTAAATTGCGTTGTTGCCAGACAGTGATGGGACTTTCGTCCAAAACTCCGACAGCTGTCCAAACTGGTCTAGCTTGTATAACCAAACATCCGAGTTGTTGATGTTCGATGTCTCGAAACTTTTTATGTAATTTGTTATCGCAGTGTCAACGGCGAACTCCTGGTTCTGCATCTGGCCCTGTTTGAACAGGAAGAAGAAGCCCGTGTTGTTTGAACTGTCTCCAGATCCGTCAGATCTGTAAGTGTAGGTCAATCCTGTTCCCGGTACCGGTGATGATTCATATATCGATTCGGAATCTGTTATTGTGCTGGGCACTATCTCGAACCCTCTCGTTATGCCTCCGATGGAATTTGAAAATTTGAATATAGGCAGATCTAGTTGATTAGAACTCAGAGTGTAAACTTCTGTGTTTATTCCTCCGATTGATCCTGACTCCCTGGGGTTTCCAAACAGTTGTCCCGTCTGGTTGGCCGCATTAAGAATTGCAGTGAACTGCTCCCTGTAGTTTGAATTTGCACTATCATTCCAGATGATGTTTGAGTTTGCTAGATTGGTGCCCGAACTGTCCGTAACATCCTGCGTGGTAGATATGGAATCTATCTTCAGCATTCCTGTCGCCGGTTGATTCCTCTTGGCGTTGTAGTTGATCAACCTCGCCAATCTCAGAACCGAATTCCTTCTCTCTGCAGTCTCTAAAAAGTTTTCCCTTGCATTTAAGTCTACCCTGAACGAAAGTGCCTGTGATATGTAGGCTATCAGATCTATTAAAGCGACGTACTCAGAACTCTCAACGAAGTCGTTGAAATCATCTGGGTAGTTCTCACGTAGATAGGCCACCATGGTCCTTCTCAAGGTCTCGAAATCGTATGATTTGAAATCTGCCTGTTGGAAAGACTGGTAGATCTTTCTCCAATCTTCCGCTACTAGTAATCTGTTCTGTCTATCTGTTGTGGCCATATTGTATACAACGATATTTATGTGTTAGGAAATGTGCGTATATTAAGATAGACGCAACAGTGAGTTCTCGTCAAAGTTGAATCTCAGTTTCTCTGTGATATTGAGTGGAACATAGGTAATAGTGGCCTGTATGGCTATGCCCTTGTCCGCTTCCGTTACTATTATCTCTTCCGTTGCTATCCTGGGATCTGCGTTGAGATTTGCAGTTATGTCCTCCACTATGGCATCCTTGAGTGCTTCTGTGAATGGCTCAAATATGGCATCGTATATTATGGTGCCGAACTCCGGGTTCTCCACCCTCTCACCCTTACGTATGCTTAACCTGTTGATCAGGTCCTGCTTGGCCACCTCGAAGTCGTACAGTTTGAAGTTCTGTCGGTCCGCACGTGAACTGAAACCCTTGAAGGTCACTGACTTGTTTGATAGGTCTCCTGATCCTGAATCTCCGTATGCCATCCTAATTTAATCTCCTAAATTCTACATCCACTTTGCTGTAATCCACTGCATAGAATCCTGTGTCTGTCATTTGTCTCGCCCATGGAACTTCCTGTGCCATCACGCCCTCGTATGTTCCTGCTGACTGTTTGTATTTAAACGAATATATGTTGATACCCGTGGGCGACTTGCCAACTAATCGTATGTGATCTTTCAGCCTGCTGTCACTCCATTTGAAGCCTTTAAAGAAATCTTTAGCATAGTTGAATGCCGTTGAAACTGCGTTTGATACTGCACCTTGTATGAAACCTGTGGCCATGTTCTTGATTTCATTTTTATAATTCTTGGCTTTATTTTTTAGGTCATTGAATGCCGCTATGTTCACTGACACTGCCTCTGATAGTCCCACTACCTCCTTGGCGTAGTCAGAGACCTTCCCCGACACCTCGGCTATGGTGGGGTGGGCCAGTAATTTTGTTTTTACATTGTTCAGTTGTGAAAGATCCAGCGTCACGTTGTTGCCCACAATTTTCCTGATCTCCCCTGATATGTCGGCTATGTTGGGTTTGACCAGTAATTTTTCTATGCTTTTCAACTGTGAAGGATCCAGTTTCGTGTTGTCACCCACGAGTTTTTTTATCTCCGTCGATGCTAAATTGGATACCTTGTCGCTGGCCACACTGACTATCTTGTTGAGCTCTGCTGACACGGAGTCTATGCTGTCCTTGGAGAGCAATCGTGTTTTTATGTTTTCCAGGTCCTGTGCTGACACACCGGGGTTCTCTGACTCTATGCTTTCCATTATCTGATTGATGTATCGCTTCCTTATCGCAGTACTGCTGGTCCTGGTGTATGGCTCGTGTGTCACGAAGTCAGACACAGTCGTGCTGTTTTTAATCTTGTTGGGTTTTCCTCCCTGCAATGGTTTTCTACTGTCTATGTCTATCAGTGCGGCGTCTCCGACGTCACCTCCTGATACCTTGATGCCGACCCGGTCAGACTCTGGCACCAACCATGATGGCCCCCAACCTGATCTTGCACCCTGTGAGTTCATGTGTACCTGGGCGCCTGCCAGGTCTATGTTTCCACCCGCCCCGTGCAACTGTGTCCCAGACGTGAAAGACGTTATCTGTGTCGCGGCGTAACTTCTCAGATCACCCCGTGACGAATTGAGTATCGAATTCTTCGCCATCGTCTGTACGTTGAATCCCCCGTTGAGATTGACGTTCTGCTCCGCCGTGAAGTTCAGACTGCCCTTTGCGTGGAAGTTCACGTGCCTGTCAGAGTGTAGGTTGAAATCCTGTTTGGTCCTCATGTTTATGCCACCGTCTGAGAACACACTCACTGTACCGTCCCTCTCCATCTCTATGAATGCCTTGCCTGAACCATTGGCGATGTAAACCGTGCCTTCCGTGTCGTGCATCAGGATCTGGTGCCCACTTGCCGTCCTCAATCTGGTCAGTTGGTTACTACCATCCTCGGCGCCGTCGTCCATGACAAAACTGTGTCCCGGATTCCTGTCTGGTCTCACTGGTGCACCACCAGGTCCAATATTCAGTGAACGTGAGTCCTCACGTATCCTTCCAGGTGTGTTGATCCCGAACACCTGACTTGGTGCCTCTCTTTTGGCCGAACTTGTGGTTGTGCCTCGCACTGGGTCTTGTATCAGTCCTTGGGCTGACATCTGATCTGCTAGTATACGGTTGACCGGATATCTAAACGAATTGGCCGACTCGGCCGATACAGCACCTTCGATAAGCCTCCTGTTTCTCTCACCGACAGGCAAGAGATCAGTTCCGTAATCCTGTGTCTGGCCGCTAGCGTTTGCTGTTATGCCTCTTTCTCGTGCAGTCGATCGGTCCGATGCCAATTCAGTGAACGTGGAGGCACCATATCCTGGCACCTGCTGATTTGTCAGTGGCTGTTGAACACAACCTATCCAGAATGCTGATTTCTTAGACTGCTCTCCCTTGGCAAACATCACTAGCACCTGTGTGTCTATGTCCGGTGGCACGAACCACATACCGTAACTGTGTTGCGTCAGCTTGTAATCATCGGGGGCAGATTTGTTTGTTGCTTCCACACTCTTGGCACCGTAGAACGGTGACAGGTACTGACACCATATGCAGTCGTCCGGTCCTGGATCGTTGGTCAGAGACAGTTCTGGAATGTTCACTCCTAACCTGCCCTGTCGCAACGGATCGTCCGTGAACTTGATCGTGCCCACGTAAGGGCCGAGGTCCTTGCCTGCGAACTTCTGATCGAAGTTCTTCATGTTGTCGTGTGTGTCTACAAATCCTACCATGTGTTATGATCCTGTAATATTCCCTATTTGCTCATTAGCCTTGTTATATTTTTCCAAAATATCTCTCTGCTTGGCTTTTTCTAAACTGTCCTTCAGCATTCTAGCACTTTTTTTCTTCAAAGAAAGTGCGTCTGTCAACATGCCGCCCGCCTGTGCCTTCACCTCGAACAGAGGTTCGCCTGCTCCGCTTTGATTGTTTAGCCTCACACAGGTCAGTGTCTGCAGGAACTGGCCATTGGTAATTTTGCTCTCTATCTTGACTATCTGGTAGACACCGGCGAAGAACAGGTTCTCCTCCGGAGCGTTGCTCTTGCTCTCGAACATCACACCGGTCTTGTCATTGATGTCATCGGGTAACCTGTAAACCAATTCCATCAGTGGGGTGTGTGAATCTGCGTTGAACGATCCTGAATCAAAGTCATAGATATCGCCGGATTTCCTTGCCTGGTCCTGACCGTCCAGGGGTATGTATTGGTCCTGGCAGATGTAGGCGGGATCACCCAGTATCTCCATCTCTATCCTCATCATGTCCACCGTGGGGTTGGTCAGGTAGTCGTAGAAATCCTGG
>JGI24006J15134_10002451_pt1 | contig 10203 bp, 10 predicted proteins | sample LinPmetageLP53_FD_15134 | JGI IMG/M metagenome (IMG submission 15134) | reverse complement strand
GTAAATACATCTGCCCCAGAAGGTTTGATAACCAAGTTGTTAGCAAGGTCAAACCCACTAATGACAATTATCTGTGCCCCAAGCTGGTTCTGTTGGTCAGGTGCCGTAGGGTCAGTAGGTGGTGTGGTGCTTGATGGTACTGTATCTAATACTGGAGGAAGCGTAAGTTGCCCTGCGCCTGTTCCATTAGTTGACGCATAAACATTAATAACACCAGCATTACCCACTGTAATTGCACCAGTAGGATTATTATTAGCATCCAGCGTTGGGGTTGGGAAAATTGATAACGCTAACGTTGTATTATCAGCGGTAATTGTTTGTGCCGCACCCGGCCCAGCGGAAACAAATCCATTGAGTGATCGGACAGGCCCAGAGAAAGTAGTTCTAGCCATTATAAATTCCTCACATGCGAGTAGGGTATATCTGTCTGCATGTCGTCAGCCGGGAGCTGTCAGATATACCGGTTAGTCCCGGTTGGTTTACAGTATATAGCATACTACTTTTTTAACACAATAAAAAACCCCGCACTAGGCGGGGCTAAAATCAAGGAGTTATGATTTTTAGGGGAGAACCCTTTAAGTGGCACCGGGAGAACCGTACACGCCAAGTGGGTCAGATACGCCGAAGCTGTATCGCTCACGAGCCTTGTACCGGCTGTTACCAGTGTCAAAGTCAGCATCCATAGATGTAGACATTGGAGTACGGATAAAATGCTTCAATCCGTTTGGAACGTCAGTCATCAAGAACCACGCATTGCCATCAGTTAAATAGTTATTAACTGTATAACCTTCTGGAACTGTACCATTGTTCCGCATTGCGTTGATGTCGTTATCAGCAGTACTAACTCTAAGCTCCGAATCCATCAAGCGTGTAGCAACGAATTGCAACGCTGGAGGGAGAATAAGCTTACGAGGTTTAGCTGCAATTAACAGACCACGTTCATCAGTCCAACCTGCTATTGAAATAACCGCCGCTTCCAAAGAAGTTTCGTTTAAATCAACGCCAGTAGCTGGAGTATTGGAGTTTACACCGCCCGAAACCAAGGGGTGAGAAGTGTTAAACAAAGTAACACCATCCCCATAAGTAGGGCCACCAGCAAAACCAGTGTTGAGGATGGTCGCACCTTTAACCTGCTTGGTGTAAGCCATCGCTCTAGCTAGTGCTTTCGTATAACGTGCGGAAAGCGAATCGTACAGGTTGTCCTCAATAGCCTCTTCGGTTAGTGAGAATCCCATAGCAATCGTTTCGTTTACGTAACGTGCTGTGTAAGTTTCTTGTGCATTGTCATACTGTATGGCAGCGCCTTCGTTTTTAACGGGGGCAGCACCAAAACCTGACAATTTTACTTCTTCCTCAAAGGAACGGTCAGAAGTCTCTGTTTCAAAGATTTCTTTAGTTTCTTCGCCGTATCGTGCGTACTCAAGGCCAAACAGGGCATTCAAACCCGGTAATAGTTCCTTGAGGAGTTGCGCTCGTGAAATAGCCATCTGTCAATCTCCTTAAGCTGTACCGGTATTGCTAGTGTATGAATGCGATCCGGGGTTAAATTTAACCACCACATCAGTGAACGCATCACCTACTTCACTGCCCGGAGCGTCAATAAAATCAACGACTCTGAAGGCAATACCTGTAGTTGCTGCGGTAGTTGCGTCTAATGCAACATTCGAGTTACCAGTAGCAGTGCTACCTGTAGAGGTCGATTGTACATTAGCCAAAGGTGCATTCATGCCCAATGTAATTTGGGTCATTGCTCCATCACCTTGTATTTGGAAAGCAACATTGGGATCATCTACGATGAACGCCAACGCATCAGAAGCAACTTGGCCGGTGGGCCAGTACTGACGGTTAACAAAACCTAAAGTTGCATCCGTATAAGAACAACCCATAAACACGCCAATAGTACCAGCGGGGAATGGATCGCCTGCGGAACCTATATCCGTACACAGTTCAATAGTACCTGTAGCATTAATTATGACCACAGAGCCATAAAAAATATTAGTACCATAACCGGACGCAATAGGAAGTTTGCGGGTGGCCCCTGCATAGGGAGTACCACTCACCTCGTTTATAGGCCGTAGCCCATAAGGGGTAGCTGTAGTAGCCATTTAAATCTCCTAATTATCCTTTACCGAAAGTAACCTTAGAAGACCTTTCATTAAACATAGGCATTCTAGGATCAGACTCTCGCATTAAATTATTGTCTACCGAACGTATTTGCGCTTCACTTGTTTCTTTATAGTAAGCATTACGTTCTTCAACAAGCTCTTTGGGTGCTTTACAAAGCATAAGACCGCCCATAACAATATTGTCTTTAAAGCGATCATTCTCAATACTGACCAACTCAATCTCAGGATGGTCTGAGGCTTTGCATGGCTCCCAACCTTCTCGTAACTTTGCGGAAACATTTGTAGGATCAGGCTGTCCATTAGTTGCAACGCGAACCCAGTGAAATTTATACCCTTCTTGCGGTGTAGGGCTAGGCAATAATTCGGGCCTAGTCCATGCAGCCTTACGGGTTTTCTTTTCAGTGGTATCCAGTTCTCTATCTAGTCTAGTCTCAGCCATTAGCTTTGTTTCCTCATCAATTCAGCAACCTGTTGGGCGTAGTCTTCCAGTGATACACCTAGCCGTTTCGCAAGAGCTACTTGTGTTTGCGATAATGTCACCTTTTTAGGTGACGTGCTCCGCGTAGCGGGTGCAACCACATTACTCGATTTTGGCTTGCGTCCTACTGGTTCATCTTCTATCCCCTCATCAAACTCAGCGGGGAATAACTGTCGCATCCGAGAATTAATTTTCTCGTAGTATTCATCTGATTGAGGGCTTGTACCCTCTTTCGTTAATTTTGTGTGCAACCCCAACGCGAGTGCTGTCATCTCATCGTTAGAACCAAACCAAACATTTTCTTCACGCCATGCTTCGGCTTTCTCGTCTCTAACAGGTTGTTGTGCTGGAGTTAGTTGAGATTGAACAGGATTTTGTGGCGCTTGTAAAGCTGCTTCTGCTGTAGTAGCACGAGGCTTTAACCCTTTTACTTTTTCTGCACGTATCTGTGCGGTATTAAGTTCAGCTTGTGCATTAACAATTGCATCGGGTTCACCACTTTCATAAGCCTCTTTATACTTCTTAGTAGCTATAGCTACTTCACCTTCCACTTGTTTTTTAGCGGACTCAATAAGAGTGTTGTGGCTTTTGTCTACATTGCCTTTAAGTTGTTTGTTTTCGTTAACCAACTTTTGAGCGTAAGCAATAGCTTCTTCTTTTTGACGTTCTGCAGTTTCTTTAGCGCGGCGTTCATCATGGTAGCCTTTGCTAAAGTGTTTAATGCGTTTCTTAACTTTCTCAGAATAGTTTTCTAACTCTTCGTCCGTTACTTCGTCAGGAGGGTTAGAAGACTTGCGCCCCCTATCTGCTTTAGGGGTGTCATCTACTACTTCAACTTCCACTTCTTCCTCTGCCAGAACTTTTACTTCGGTAGGTTCTTTCTTAGGTTTCTGCAGTTCTTCACGGCCCACAGCTCCTTCTACTTCTACCTCAGAAGTTTCTTCTGCACTTGCTACTTCTATTTCTTTTCCTTCTTGCTGTTTATCAGGATCAGGAAACTCATACTCTACTTGTTGCATTGGCATAGCTTATTCCTCAACTTGCACGAGATATTACACTCGGATCATCAACAATGGCTTCAATAGAATCATCATTCATCAGACGATACTCCTGATTGCCTACCTTAAACCTTGTGCCCGTATTAGCTCTAAACATTACAAAGTCTCCCTGCTTGCACCACGGGCCGGTGGGAAACCTGTCTTTGTCAGTATAGGCTTGCTCCCCCATGTCTAACACTACTCCTATCGTAGATAAGATGTATTCTTCATGGAGTGTTTTAGCGGCCTTCAGGATTCCTCCCGAAAACGATTCTTCTACGTTAGGTAAGGCAATAAGCAGCCTGTACCCTACCGGTTTGGGAATAAGCGCATCTAATGCTTCTTGCGCGATCTCATCTGTTTCTATTTTTTCTTTGCGTTTCTTTTCTAACGCGGTCATTTCAGTCATCTGCATCTTCCATATAGTTGCGCGAAAGGTCGTTTATTTCTCGTAATGCAGTGTCCAGACCCCGAAGCACACCACACACTTCTCTATACTCGGCAAAGTCTTTAGCTGCACCGGAATGTATAAATTCTTCGCTAGACCTTTTGTGGTCTGTAAGTTTATCTGTTAGCACGTCAAAGACGGTTTTAGCCATTATCTATCCTCTCGGTCATCGCGGTACGCTTCAGACGCATCTCTATGCGCTTCAGCCCTTAACCGTTCTTCTTCGTCCTTATCTTTAGTCATGTCCATAATTGCTTTTGTTTCAGCCAAATCATTCTTAGCCTCTGCCTGTTCATTCTGCGAGGCTATGCGGCTAGCTTCCAACACAGCCGTAGCCTTGGCTTTACTTTTATCTAAGGCCAGTCGCTCCTGACTCAGCTCTACGTCTGCCACATCTTTAGCTGCTTTACGCTGTGCATCTTGTTCTTTAATAGCTAGCTCTTTCTGTGCCATTTGTAAAACAGGGTCTTGGGCTTGTTGCTGTGCTTGCTGTTGCTGTTGTTGCGCTTTCTTCTGTTGGGTTAATTGCGCCCCAGCATCAGCCATTGCTCTCGCCAAGAGTATTGCCTGTTCTTCAGGAAGCTCTTGGTTAGGCATAGGTAGTGGAGCACCCATTTTCTCTTCCATCTGCTTGCGATATAAGAACGCTGTATGTTCCGCAATGTGGGCTTTTAACGAACCCATAATCTGATTGGCTGCAGGGTTCTGCCCAATCGTTGCAGCCATCTGAGGGTCTTGCATAAAAGCTTCATGGGTAGCAATGTGAGCCTCATGGTCTTGGAAGATAAACGCTTTGATAGGCGTTACATTTAAGGCATTCATATTCTCGCTTACCGGATCAGTTGGGTCAGCATCTTCCCCACCGGGCACCAACTTATCTGCATTCTGAATTCCCAAGACCTCGATCATCTGTCGATGCAGCTGTGGCAGGTCATATATCTGCGGGGTAGCCTGTGCCATTTGCATAACAGTCTGATATTGCACAACTCTTTGTGCCATCGTACTGCTATTGGGGTCACTGACAGGAATTACTTCCACCGTGGCGTAGTCGGCTTGTCGAGCACGTTGCTCACCACGGTCAGGCATGTACTCGTACTCAGCGGGCGCATACTCAGCCATGATTGCTCTGAGCAGCTTGAATTCCTGCTTCATTGCATAGTGGACACGGGATTGAACCGCTGCCATTGGCTTTAAGGTGCGCTCTAACAGAGCTAATGTCGTACCGACAGGCGCGTTTGCGCTCATATCGGAGATATTCATGTCAGAAATAGCCCCTAACCTACGGCCTTCTTCAGTAATCTTGTCTAATAACGCCAATAATGTCTGACTTGGCTCTTTATAGGGTAATGGCAGGATNTTTTCACGGATTGACCCACTTGGTACGTCCACATCGCGGAATTCACCCGGCCCAATNGGGGTATCNTCCCCTTTTACACGCAAACCACGTGATTTTAGGCCACCGGGAAGGTTAGAAAGTGTACCTGCGTCAACTAATTGGCGAATTATAGAGGTTCCAGCCCGTGCATACCCACCAATAATGTGAATTAAACCAAGACCATAGAAGCCAAACCCCGGAACATACACATAATGTACAAAATGTTGACGTTTAAGCGTCAAAGGGTCGTCAGGATTCCAGTTTCGCCGCACTGCAAGGACCGTGCCAGTGCCTTGTTCAATAGTAACTACGTAAGGTTTGGCTATTTGTAGCTCATCCCCGCTGTCCCGTTCTTCCCCACGGGCTAAACCCATACCACGCGGGCGTTCTCGCTCTGGTTGGTCTATAGAATCAATAACCAAATCAGCGTGTATTTCGTATAACGTGTAACGATCATCCGAATTTAAAGAAAAACCGCCTTCTTTGGCCTTTTCTTCTTCAATGTCCGTAAAAAAAGTAACAGGCTCACCTAAATCTATATTTCTATAGAACCCTGCTGCCTGTAGCTTCACCATTTCGTTCTTGGTTTTACGCATTACATGAGTAACACGCTCGGCGGTTTCCAGATTAGATGCACCGTAAGGCACAATCATGTCTTCAGCGGGGATATATAAAGCAACCTGACGATCCAAATTGGGATCAAAGTATATTTTCTTAAATGCTGACCCAGCTAACCCTAGGCTGTACAACAAGCGTTCATGTTCAGGGCGGTACTCCACCATGACATCTGTAAGCTCGTAGTTCATGTCAGTTTGAACGCGCAGGGCTGCGTCTTCTTTCGCGCGGTCTATCTCCCCAAGAATCTTAGTCTTAACTGGGCCAGCCGCTGGAAATGTTTCGCTCATAGCCTCGGCTTGAAATCTTATAGCTGCTTCTGCTAATACAGTGCTGTATACACCACAGGCATTTTCCCAAGGCTCAGTACGATTCTCATAATTAAAACCAAGAACTTCCAGCCCCTTAACAAACGTATCGGCCCATTCCCTACGACTTTGCGTGTCAGTTTGCACAGCCGCTACTAATTCTGTAGATATTTCAAGGAGTTGCCCTTCTTCCATGTATTCAGCAAGGTTGGCATCAAAGGGAGCACTTTCAATATCTTCATCCACCCCAGCAGAGACTAGCGTTATTTCTACACTGCCATCCTCAAGCTCNGCTACCTCAGGCCCATCAACTTCAATTTCCAAGACATCCTCAATACTTACTTCNTCAAGATTGCCTAAGGTGTCTTCTGCTCCNGGCATTTCATATAAACCACGCTCAATAGCCATAGTTACTCACCTTTCATAACGCCCCATTTGTTTAATGGGCAACGTGAATTTTTTAAAAACACTTTAGCTGGCATTAAGCAGCCACATTGTTTGCATGTATTTAAAGTAGGTCTTAGCTCAGGGCAATCCCTACAAATGCTTAACCGTTCCATTGCTTCCACTTTCACCTCTGGGGTGAAAAGCTTCATGTTTCTTTGTATCCAGTTCTTTGACTTTTGATCCAGCATTAATAAAAAACGCCTCTGCGTTGTTTGAAATACTGAATGTCATCTTCTTGGTCTGAGGGCAGTCGGATAAAACCGCCTTTACGAAACCGCATTAGGGCCATAGAAGTAGAATCTACATAGTCATCGTGCTCCCCGGCAGGGAAACTTGCTACTTCTTCCATAACCTCTTCTGCCCAATGCCGGTTAGGAACCCACACCATACCAGAAGCAAATAAATCAGACACGGAATTAAGCCGCGTAATTTTGTCATTACCTTTGGTAGGAGTATATTCCTGCACCGGTATACCCATCGCCCTCATCTCATAGATTAACGGCGCACCCGATGCTTTCTTCTCTACGAGTAATGAATCTGGTTGCCACTCATCGTACTGCTCTATTGCTATCTTCTTCAGTTTTGGAAACTCCATCCGTTCCCTAAAAGCGTTAAGCAATATGATGTTTGCTTGAGGGTTACCCGCGTCATCATCATGGTAAAACACCCCCCATGTGGTGCAAGCTGAATAGTCAGCTCTGTTAGTCTTTTCAAACGCTGTATCCCATGACATCAAAATATAATCACACGGCGGAGGTTCTTCGTCTTCCCACACTTGCCACCACTCACGTTTCACAATAGCTGATGTTTCAGACGTGGGGTTTTGCTGGTACTGAGCCATCCACTTGGCATTAGGCAATTCCTGTTGCAGTGCCGTTAGTTCTTCAGTACCCCAAAACTCCGGCCACAAGGGGTTACCTGATGGCATAATTGCTGGAAATTCAATAACTTCCCATTCATCTCCACCCCTTTGTGCAGATGCCTTAAGTACTTTCGCAGTAAGATCACGCAGACTCCACCGTGTCATTACAACAACAATTGCACCGCCGGGTTGCAGTCTTTGCCGTGGGCCGGAGGTATACCACTCGTACGTTTTGTCATATATCTCTGGGCTAGTTTCCGCCAGAGCTGCTTCCTGTTCTGAGTGAGGGTCATCAATAATCAGTAAATCCGCACCTTTACCAGTAACTGCACCCCCTACACCAATAGCGAAGTAGTCGCCGCCTTTGCTGGTGTTCCACCGCCCTGCAGCTTTAGAGTCACTTTGCAAATGCAAGTCAGGGAATATTTCTCTATAGTTCTCCTGATCTACAAGGTTACGTACCTTACGACCAAACCCTACTGCAAGCTCCGCCGTATGGGATGTTTGGATAACCTTCTTGTGCGGATACTGACCCAGAAACCATGCAGGCAAAAGATAGGAAGCAAACTCAGACTTAGTATGACGAGGAGGCATATTAATAATAAGACGCTTACACTCACCACGAGCCACTCGCTCAAATGCCTCAGCCATCTTGCCATGATGCCTCCCACTAATGAACACCGGCCACATTTGCTTAACAAAATCTATAAACTTTGTTTGCGCTTTTTTCTGCTGTTTTAACCGTTTTAATTGCTCTAACTCTGCTAATAACTTTTCTTGCTCCGCCACAGAAAGCATGGGCAATATAGTAGGTATATCCTTAAGCGATATATCCTCAAACGGGGATGTCGTCATTGCTGTCCTCTGCAGGGGTAATTACCCCCAATGCTTGATCCAGCACGCGCATCTCTTTTGTCTCGTCTAACACACCTAATTTTTCATCCAATGCTCCTTCCAGTGGTAACACATCCACTACGTGAGCATTAAGCAAATTCTTCACCCGGTTCTTTATGGCTTGTTCTAGTTCTTCGGGGTTTTTGTAGTTAACTGTTATCTCGCTGCGCTCGGTAAATATGCCTATATCACTGTGTTTTCCTAGCAATTCCAATGCCTTAAGCTCATACCGAGGGTCACCACAAGTAGCTATTTCCATAAGTTTATGGGTTATAGCAGCTCGTGCCTGTGCTGCATCCATAGCTAACTGCTGCCCATACGTACGTAAAAACGTTGCTGCAGCAAACGCCGTAGAGGAATTAGTTAGATTTGAAGGTTTTTTTCTTTCTGCTACTGCACGCAGTAGTTCTTTCTCTCTTTCCGCGTCCCGTTCGGTAACGTCAAGTGGCGCACCCAATGCTTCCTGTAGCTCTGCGGTATTACCCGCTACAGCTATTTCCTCCCGCAAGTTTGGTGTCTTGTCAGAAGAAAGATCATAGGGAACTGGGTGGTCTTTAGTGGGTTCTAGCTGTACTACAGACATATCGCAGGTATCCAATACCGGTTTTGCGAAGTGTAACACAAGTGGAGAATCAAAAAGTAGTAGCTACTACTTCTGAAATGGTAATTACTATTTAACAGAAGGTTGGAAAAGGTTTGAAGACACTTCAACAGAGGGGAGTGTCTTAAGTGTTGCAGAAATCAAAAAAGTATTACAGAAATCAAAGGGGTGGTATGGGACTCCTAAGGGGGTGTTCCACGTGGAACATGGGGGGTGGGGTGCGAACCCTACGGGTATAGAAAATAGGGGGTGGGGGTAAGTTATTGATTTAATTGAGGTTTATTATAGGAGTTGTGAAAATTTGGTATCTCTCGTGCAGATTAGTAAGTAGAGGGGGGGCATGGAAAAAATTTTCTTAAGTGGGGGGCGGGGGGTAGGTGGGGCGCGGCCTGTAGGCCTGCTGTTTTTTGGTGCCCCGGTGTGCGGATTTCAGGCACAAAAAAGCCCGCACTTGGCGGGCTGATCTGTACTGCTTTGGGCTATTCCTCGTCTAGCTTGATCTCCATTGCTGTTAGAGCGTTAGTGATATGTAAAAGCCCGGCCTGAATCTTGGCTCTTTCATGGTGCGCTTTGATGACTGAATCTTGCTGAGCACTATTGAGGAATTTGTACAGCGCTAGCAATTCCTCGGACAAGCGCTTGAAGGTATCGCGCGCCTGCTGGTCTTTGGTCTCAGGTGCTGCACCACCGCGCAACAAGCGCCCCTGCTCCTTAACCTGTTTAACCAATTGCGCGGGGTTGCTGTGATTACGTGCCCGCGCGGTGTTGGTGATCGCCTTCCGCATTGGCTCGAATGCCTTAGCCATGCTAGTACTGTCAGTCGATATAGTCTCGAACCAGTGCTGACTACCTTCAACCTCAGGCAGTTCAATGTTGATTCGGGCCGCTAACAGTCGCGCAGCGCCTTTCGGTGCTGCTTCCGCTGTACAGGCTGCCGTTGTGAGTGCTGACACAGAAGGCAGGAATACGTTGCCTTCAGCATCTGTAACAGTCATCGACTCGGTTAGATCAT
>JGI24006J15134_10002450_pt1 | contig 10204 bp, 15 predicted proteins | sample LinPmetageLP53_FD_15134 | JGI IMG/M metagenome (IMG submission 15134) | reverse complement strand
TGATAAAACTGAGTTTTTAAAAAAAATATCTGATAAAGTTAAAAAATTTAAAGAAATTGAACAACCTTTTTTATTTACAAAATATTTTAAATTAACTAGTTCAAACATGAAATTAGAGATAAATAAAGATTTAATTTTAGAAAGTAGTTGTGGTAAATTTTATATATTAAAAAAATTATCAGAGTCATCTTCAAATACACAGAATGTATTAAATGAAATATTGAACTATCTACGTGATAAAGATAATGAATTTAAAAAATGTCCATGTAGTAGTGGTAGTGATAGTGTAAGTGCTTCTAAGGACCATTTTTCATCACATTAAGATTATTTTAAATTCTTCAATATATATGTTCCTAAATTAAGATACCATTTTATTAATGAATTATGATTTAAGACTTTTATTTTATTGATTTTCATACCTTCTTGATAAGCTATTCTAAATGATTGTATTGGAAATATAATTCTTAGTGATTCAAAGAAATTTTTGTATTCATTTATAGGAAAATTTCTTTGTGTATTAAAAGTTAAAATATCAATTGCTTTAATTATTTTATCTAATCTTATTTGATCATATATTATATTTGTTTCTTCTCTAGTAATATTGTTTTTTTTTAATCTTTTATTAACATTATTATGTTTTGATATTCCCCAATTTATTATATCTTCTTTTGTTTTACATTCATAAATATCTTTATTCTTCATTATATTAATAAAATGATTACGACAAATTGGACAAGGTATTATTCTTCTTAATGATTCATAAAATTGAAAATATGAATGTTTATATTTTGTGAAATATTCATCATCATCAATCGCATAAGTTATTGAATGAATTAAATACCATATTGAAGGTCCCCAGTGTTCTGGTTTCATATATAAGTTATATATTTAATATTATATTTAAAATTATATTGTAATTAAAATAATTAATAATGATATATGGATAAATGTAAAAGTTGCTACCCAAGTTGCCCCAATAATGCTTGTCAATCAAAAATAGTCACATTACCGTGTGATCCTAATTCAAAAGAATTATGGTTTAAGTATAATATGCCTAAAGATTTAGATCCTGTATTATCTAATATATATAATGGATGTTGGATGTGTAATTATGAACCAGCACAAACTGTTAATAATAATCTGTGCCAACGCACCTTCTTAGACTTTGGAGGATTTCAACCTTATAATTTAGGTTATCAAGTTGATATTGATTCAGTTGTTAAAAATATTAATAATTGTGTTAAACAACTATGAGATGTGTTTAATAAATGTGAGATGTGTTTAACAAATGTGTTTAATAAATGTGAGATGTGTTTAATAAATGTGTTTAATAAATGTGTTTAACAAATGTGATATGGTGCTTAACAAATGTGATATGGTGCTTATATATTTTAAACATTGCTATATATTATAATATGATTCTATATACAATCACCCCTGTATTAGGAGCTTTAAGAAACTATGTTAAATATAAAGATTTTAAGTATCTTATATTTATAAAAACACCTATTAGTTATTTTTTTATACATAAACTATTGATGTTAATTAAATGTAATAATATTATATTGTATACTTTAATTTTAGAAAGATGGTTTTTCTTATTTTATAAAACATGTATTTCTATTAAAAATGATGATTATAATATAAAAAGAGACAAATATATTAGAAAATATAACTTAATCTACAAATAATTATGAAACATAACTTATCTTTGGATATTAATTAATATAATATGCAATTAATATGCAATTAATATAATATTATATGCAATTAATATAATATTATATGTAATTAATAAGTATATGGAAAGGATAAGTGATACTAAATATTTATATAAACTTTCATCCTTATTAAAGAAACATTATACTAAACCCAATATTAAATTCAAAACTTCAAAAGAGACATTTAATATAGAATCTAAATTTATTTCGCCTAACATTATGACTTCAATATCTGAATATAATAAAGTATATGAGTGTGATTTACCAGATATAAGATGTATTATATTTACTAAAAAATTAACACCTAAGTTAAAGTCTGATATTCAATTAATAATAAATAGGTTTTGTACTATGTTAAAATTCTTAAAATATCATAAAATATCTTTTAATACTGATAAATTTACATTTATTTATATTTCAACAGATCATAAAAAAATATTTCCAAATCAAAATAAAATATTAGGTTCAAATGAAGTTAATTCGGGGATGTCATATATTTATAAAAATAAAATATATATTTGGAGAGAAGAAGAATTCCTAAAAGTATTTCTACATGAATTATTTCATTGCTTAGGATTTGATAGATTCCTAATTGAGGATAAATGTGAACTCAAAAAATATTTCAATATTAATAACCACCTAGCTTGTAATGAAGGTTATAATGAATTATGTGCTATAATATATCATTGTTGTTTTTTAAGTATCGAAAATAATAAATATAATGTTGTTGATTTAATTGAAAAAAATAGAGTATTTACATTATATCAAATAAAACAAATACTTCAATATTATAATTTAAGAACTCTAAATAATACTGATTTATTTCAGCAGAATACTGGAATATTTTCATATTTTATTTTAAAGGGATTCTATTTATTTCATATGAATGAATTAATTGAATTAACTAAAATAGATACTTTTTATTTTTTTCCAATTAATCATTTTAAAAGATTTAAATTTTATGAAAAGGCCTGTTTAAATAATAAAAGTTTTTACAAAGTGATTAATAAACTGATAGAAACGTTTAAATATAAATCAAATAATACATTACGTATGACAATAAATTAAAAATTGAATATTATTTAAATATTATAATTCTTATACTATTATAATATGGGAATTAAAGACCTAAAATTATTAATTAAAAAAAACTGCCCACAAAGCATTACACATATTAATTATAATGATTTAAGAAACAAAACAATCGCCATTGATACAAGTATTTATTTATATAAATTTAAATATGGTAATAATAATTTTTTATTAAATTTTATTAAGCAAATTTTTAAATTTAAAGAATTTGATATTATACCTATTTATATTTTTGATGGTAAACCACCACTTGAAAAGAGGGATGTAATTGATAATAGAAAGGAATTAAAACGAAAAAAATATGAAAGAAAGGAAGAAATAGAGCAAAAGCTTGAAGAATATAAAAATATAATTAAAGACACAAATGATAAAGTCAGTTTATATGAAGAAAATACTAAAATACTTGAAGATGAACTTAAGAAGTTGAAATTAAGTATAATATCAATTAATAAAGATGATATTAGCAATTTGAAAGAATTGTTTGAATTACTTAATGTTAAGTTTATAGAGGCGGATACTGAAGCTGAAATTGTATGTTCTAGATTGTGTAAAAATAAATTAGTATACGCCTGTTTATCAGATGATACAGATATATTACCGAATGGTTCAACTATATTTTTAACAGGATATAATTTAAAAAAAAATTATTTAATAAAATATGATTATTTTGAAATATTAAAAGATTTGAAATTAACACAGAGTGAATTTGTTGATTTATGTATATTATGTGGATGTGATTATACAATTAAAATTAATAAAATTGGTTATATAACTGCTTATAAACTCATTTTACAGTATAAAACAATTGAGAATATAATTGAAAATATTAAAGATATAGAAAAATATAATATAACTGATAAATTTATGGAATCATTCAAGTTTCAAGATTGTAGAAATATATTTTTAAATAATGAATATGATATTCCTACATTAAATTTAGAAAATCAAGAATATGATGTTGATAAGTTTAAGGAGTTTATTACAAAGTATAAGATAAATTACTCTATATAAAATTAATAAAAATGAAAATAGTTATTATTTGTAATATTTGTATATTTTTAATATATTTATGTTCTTCAATCATTTTATCATATCCCAATGTGCTTTGTGTAATTAAACTCAAATAAAAACACTCATATAATGAATCAAATTGGGTTTTAATATTTTTATTTAATAGGTAAAGACTAACTAAATAATAAATTATTGCAAATATTATTATTGCTATCATCTGAGTATATAATATTTGCCGTATATGAAAATGTTTTTTATCTAACATTCTTTTAATTAAATTAAATTTTATCATATAAAATATGATAACATTTAATTATAATTACTTATTACTTAATAATTAATAATTATAATTACTTATTACTTAATAATTAATAATTTAATTACTTATTACTTAATAATTAATAATTTAATTACTTATTACTTAATAATTAATAATTTAATTACTTTTAAAAAATAACTTTAATAATTCTTTGAGGTTATTATTTGTAATTCTCGTTCTTCATAAGGTGATAAACATGTTATGTCTTTAAATTTTGCCAATTTATTAATAATTTGTATATCATTATTATATAATATTTTTTGCTTCTTAGATATAAAATAATAATTACATTTTTTATTATTGTTTACTAATTTACATGTTAATGTTGCATTATATACTTTACCATTACATTTGGGACATATCTTTTTCTTTTCATATCTTTGATTATATTTATCCATTCTGTTAATTATTATTTATAAAAAATGTATTATAAAAATCATTTTTTATAAAATCATTTTTATATATAGTTTATGTTTTATATATTACAGCATTTGATTTTTTAGCATAATCAGTCTTAGGTTTTTCTTCCGATACTTTTTTTTCATCTCGTGTAGATACTGGTTTTAGCATTGTATATGTGTTATTTTGTTTCTCGATATTATTATGATAATGAAATTGATTATGAATATTTGATGTTTCAGATAAATAAGTGAATTGATTTGTTTGTTTTATTTCTGGTTTCTTATTATCAACTTGAAATCTAGAAGCAATGGGTCTTTCAAAAAGAATAGGATTCATTATATATATATTAATTAAAGAATATAAATATATATATTTAACATATTAATCCATTTAACATATTAATTCATTTAACATATTAATTCATTTAACATATTAATTCATTTAACACATTTACCATATTAAATATATCTAACATATATCATTCTTAGCAACATTTTAAGCATGTATTACAGCATTTTTTACAGGCCGTGTGACAATCTTTACACGCTTTATGATCGCTAGTTTTCTTACATTGACCACAGCACTTTTTACAACAAGCTGCACATAATTTGGCAAGTTTCTTACACATTTCTCCATCAGGATCGCATTTACACATCTCACACATTGCTTTACATAAAATAATACAGCATTTACAAGACTTAACACATTCTTTCATGTCTTTTTTCCCTTTCGAACTTTCACATAATTTCTTACATGCAGTAATACATTTCTTACATTCACTAACACATTTAGAATGTTTGGTTTTCATTATATTATTAATAAATATTTTTTTAAACGCAATATTTAATATTTAATATTTAATATTTAATATTTTTTTTAAACGCAATATAAATATGTTTTATAATATAAACATTTTTATGATATAAAACATAATTTATTTAATAATAATATAATGATTTTACTCATACTTTTAAATAAATTATTATCTTCTCAAGTAATATTCTTCTGTAATAAACAATCTGATTGTTATATAGGTACTTACTGTGATGCTTCTTCTGAGTGTTATGAGTGTAGTTATATAATTCCAGGGTACTGTGATGCCTTAAATACAGAGTGTTGTTCTAAAGAATTCTTAGTTCAATGCGTTAATAATCCATATCAATGTCCAATTGATAATATACCTCCAACGAATACAGATGGTATAGAATTTAGATTATTTATGTTTTTACTTGTCTTTACAATGGGGGGCCTATCTTATCTATCAATTGGTTCTTATCGTAATAAATGTATAAATAAGAAAACAGGCATTGAAATTCTTCCAAATATAAATTTCTGGAAGAATGTTTATGGATTAGTGAAAGATGGATGTTTCTTCAGTTTTAGTAAATGTAAAGAATGTTTTAGTTATAGATTATATAATAGAATATTACCTTAATTGATAAAATGACATAACTAGCATAACAACATTCTCAGATATTGTTACATATGATAATGGCATATGAAAAAAACTGCCTAAACATCCACATCGTAAGTTTTGACCTTGATATAAGCTAATACTTACACTTATTAAACTAATTATCATTAAGATGATAATTAATCCATATACAATATTTAAGTTGTATCGAGAAAATAAAGCAATTGCTAATATAATTTCAATAAATGGATAAAAATAAGAGTAATAAGGTATTTGCTTACTAATTAAATTATATTTAGCGAATATGTTTGAGAATTTCTGTAAATCGAATAACTTTAATCCACCAAAGACAAGTAAAATCGATGCCATTGTATTATTCATTAATTCATTTTTGTTTATATTTTCATTCAGAGTTGTATCATTTTTGATGTAAGTTAAATAGATGTAATTTATAATAAATATTGTAGTAAATAAGATTAAAATTAGAATAAAAGATAATGTATTATTTAGCATTATAAAATTATATAGAAATTAATTCATTCTCATTATTGGGTAAAATATGGTTCTTAGAAAAACATCCCCTGATTCTGAATTACATAAATCTGGAAACGCTTCTAAAATATCAATTATATCATTAATTCTTTTTTCGCGTTCTTTTTCAATATTATTAGGCTTATATATGTCGTTGTCAATCTGAAGGATTTTAGTATAGTGTTCTTTTAGTTGTTCCTCTTGATCCATATATAATAAATTATTTACATAATGTAATTGTGTCATTTAATTATTAATGATATTTAATTAATAAGATTTTAAACTTATTCAGTATATTTCTTAAGAGTTCTACCAGTTTTAATAAGTTTAATCTTAGATGTCTTATACTGTGTGTATTCTGTATCTTTACTCAAAGATTTACTTGGTAAATAACATTGATAAATATCATCTTCAGAATGAACATCATACATATATGTTTTCTTAGTTGATTTATCAATCCACTCTTTTCCAACAAAGAAATGACATGTATTACCTTCTCGTGTGCTATTATAATCAATACCATATTTACCGATTATCAAAGTCGGATGTAATTCATTCTTCGTAATACATAAATGTTCATTACAAATATTCTTCTCATCTTCTTGATAATCATTTTTTTGTAAGATTAATCCAGACATTACACATCCGTAGTAATCTACCATATTATACGAAAATAATGAAGCAATAATACAATTACTTTTATTAACTGGGTTATTCAAAGGTGTATCTTCATTTGTAACATAAATTTTGTTTCCCAAGGCAATATTAACACCTTTGTCTTTCAATGGTGAATAAATAGATGTAGTTAAAACCAATGTTCCTTTACCACTTAGTATAATTTTGGAATTATCCCAAGGAGTATGATATACTATATTATTATTTTCAAAACATTCTAAATAAGTTGTATTTTGAACCTCAGAATCAACGGGTTCAAATTCTTCGTCACTATCAGATTTAGCTTCTTCAGATTTAGCTTCTTCAGAACCATCATCAGAACCATCATCTTCAGAACCATCATCTTCAGAACCGTCATCAGAACCGTCATCAGAACCGTCATCAGAACCGTCATCTTCAGAGTCATCATCTTCAGAGTCATCATCTTCAGAGTCATCATCTTCAGATTTAGTTTTTTTAGATTTAGTTTTTTTAGATTTAGTTTCTTCAGGGTCTTCTTCAGGGTCTTCTTCAGGGTCTTCTTCAGGGTCTTCTTCAGGGTCTTCTTCAGGGTCTTCTTCAGAATGCATGCTATCTATCTTTCTAGTAAGAATTTCTAAAAGTTTCCGTTTTTCACCATCATTCTTAAATTCGAGAATATATTGGTTTGAGGTGATATCTGAACTTTCTACAAATTTTTTAATATTTTTAATAAATGTTTCTCTTTTTGAAATATTTCCCTTACGATTCCCACCCATTTTATCAATAAGTGCTTTTAAATCATCGCATTTGAAGTTTTTTAATGTTTTATCTATATCATTTGATGATAGATATATAATTATCTCAATATCATTTTTCTGAAGTAGTTCTTCTTTATTCATTGTATTAAAATTATAGTTATTTATAATTAATATTTCATTTTTTTTATAAATAATATTAATATTCAAATAGTAACTTTTTTAAATATGTTTCCAATATCCGATTTTAATACTCTTTCGGAGCTAATTTTTTCGAAACATTGTCCAATATTTTCTTTTTTAAATTCATACACAAGGGCTTCTTTTTTATTTAACATCAAATAAAGCTTATCTGATGTTACTTTAAATGATTTAATTATAAATACATTCTGCTCATTCGCTATAGGATTTTTTAATAATTGCTTACCAGCAGATATTTCAGGATTTGCCCTCATCAATGAATTAATTTTTTCAGCCATAAAATCGAGTAATTGAAGTAATTCAATATCATCACTTTTTTCTTTATATTTACTAAATAAATTGTCCATCGTAACTATATTCATATTTTTATCTTTAGTATATTCTAGTAGAGACATTTATTACATAATATTAAAAGTCATAATTAAAAATCATTTTTTATTACATAAATAATTTTTAATTATTTATAAATAAAATCATTATAACATATATATATGGTTTATAAAAAAGGTGGTAAAAAGGCACACGTAGCTAAAAAGGCACACGTAGCTAAAAAGGGACACGTAGCTAAAAAGGCACACGTAGCTAAAAAGGCACACGTAGCTAAAAAGGCACACGTAGCTAAAAAGGCACACGTAGCTAAAAAGGCACACGTAGCTAAAAAGGCACAAACTCTTCAAAGACCAAATTTTACTCCGAAAATCATTATTATAAAACAGGTTCAAAACAAACTTAATAATAATAATGTGTATAGAATAAAATATGGTTTATCACCTATGACAGGTTTTGAACCTAAATATGAACCTATTAGATGGAATAATAATAGTAAAATAAGAGAAAATCATAACTGTTATTCATACGCATTTAATGACATTCATGGTAAAAGAATAGGAAAAGCTCAACCAGGTTATTATGCTAATTATCCTCCAATTTCTTCATCAGAATATAATTGTGATGCGATATATAAAAGAATTAAAAAGGATAATCCTTCAGTATATAAAACAGATTTTAAAAATAAGTGCGGTAAAGGATATTATAAATCATTTTTTGCATTATCATTGGGAGCAAATACTGATTATCATTTTTATCGACAAGATAAAAATGGTTATTGGTCGCATAAACCTGGAAGAACAAATGCCAGTAATTTAGATGCTTCTAAAAAAATAATTATTAATCCAGATAGCGCCAATAGAAATTATTCTCATTTAAATTATAGCACTCCGTGTCAGTTTTTCTGTGTACATCCTAGTATGACAAAAACACATTCGGTTACACAGTCTAGAGGGTATTAACTATTAAATCTGGTTTAGGTCCTTTATCTTTAAATCGATTTCCTTGATTACCTCTACCTNTACCTTTACCTTTACCTTTACCTTTACCTTTACCTTGATTGCCTCTACCTTGATTGCCTCTACCTTGATTGCCTCTACCTTGATTGCCTCTACCTTGATTGCCTCTACCTTGATTGCCTCTACCTTGATTGCCTCTATCTTGATTGCCTCTATCTTGATTGCCTCTACCTCTATTCCCTTTATTACCTTTATTGCCTTTATTACCTTGATTCTCTTTATGTTCTTGTTTATTTTTATTTTTTTTAAATTTGCTTTCTCGTATTTTCTTTAATTCATCAGATGTGATGCCAATTTTTGATCTTATATTACATATTTCATAAATACAAATTTTATAAAAATCAATAAGATTTCTAAATATTTTTCGTCTATAAATTTTGTAATCCTCAAGTTTATCATCACCTATAAAATCATCTTTAATAAAATCTATAAAGAATATTGACATTTTATTGTATAATTCATCTGGTATGCCTAATATTCCATTAATATACTTGGCATCATTATCACCTACTGATTTTGCTAATTTATTTAATTCTTCACTCCTTTTTTCAACATATCCTTTTAATAATTTATCAGTAAAAGGATTCATTAATTTTTTTTGATAGTGATCTTTAATTAATACTTTATTATTTAACTTTGGGTTGAGAATAAGATCAAAGTTTTCTGTATTTGACCATTTTTTAAATTTATCATAGTCAGAGACTTTTATCTTTTGTGGATTTGGTCTTGCTCCTGCTCCTGCTCCTGCTCCTGCTCCTGCTCCTGCTCCTGCTCCT
>JGI24006J15134_10002448_pt1 | contig 10208 bp, 14 predicted proteins | sample LinPmetageLP53_FD_15134 | JGI IMG/M metagenome (IMG submission 15134) | reverse complement strand
GAACAAAATTGTGTCATCTTAGTTCTGAGAGTATCAATCATTCTACCCTCATCTGAACCATTGATGATAATGTAATCGGAATTGGTTTGCTCACACAATGCCCGAGCAACAGTTGTTTTACCAACTCCCGCTGAACCAGAGAGCAACAGATTAGGAACTTTACCTTCTTTAGTCAAATCAGATAGTGTTCCCTTGATACTATCCGATAAAATGCATTCTGAGATTGTAGAGGGACGATACTTTTCGACCCACAATAAGGAATCTTTTGCCATAATATTTCACTTTCATAATATAAATTATAATCAAATTACTCATCATAAGATGAGTTCGCTTCAAGAGCAATCCAATAGTTTAGAGTATCAGATTGACGTTTGAAATGTGATATTCTTTTAGAGGAAAGGCGAACATCATAAGTGCCTTCCATTATTTTACTGAGATTTTCTAGTTTGAATATCATACGGAAAGTCTTATCAGTAGAACCAACAACAGTTGAAAATGAATCAGACGTTACATTTCCAGTATCAGATACAAGAATATAAATTTCTTTTCCATCGCCTTGAACAACAACTTCTGGTAGACCAAGAGTGTTAGCAGCATTGATAGTCTTCTTAAAAATATCTTCAGACAACTCAAAAGAAACTTCCGCGTCTGGAAAGTCAATTTCTTTCTCAGGTGGAGTCTGAAACATCGAACTACTACCACAATAATGATATGTCGATTCATGACTACCATCTTTTATGGATACACTACTTTCCGAAAAAACTAGTTCGGGGTCTTTGAATAAAGAAAGAGTTCCAAGAAAACGATTCAGTTCGTAAATTGGAAACGTCTTAGGAAAATCTTCTCCGATTTCAACAGAGGCTAGAATTGTGTTTAGAGGGGATACAGTTCTGAGAGTGCTACCCTCACGAAATTCTAAACTTTGATTGATGTTAGCATAGTTCTTCAAGAACGATACTGTGCTTTCACTTAACTTCATTGTGTTCTCCTTGAGATTCACGGTTGTAATAATTATCATGTAAGTATAACATAATAATAACATAATGTGCGACTTTTGTCAAGTCGTTTCTATTAAATCCACCCTTCTTACCATAACGTTGAGCGTACTTAATTATATTTCCGATACAGAACCCTTCTCCATGTCCTGCATCAGCGATAAACTCTGTTGATTGTATTTTGTTTTGAGCATAATGTGAAATATAAGTTTTATCAATTGCATCCCAAATTTCACTTAAATACTTACCCTCATCGAAAACATAGTCAATTTCATTTTCGTTTCTTCTTTGACTTTGATTTTTTTCTTCGTTTTTCATGATTACTTACTTTTGAATTTTCGTTTCCATGTGATGCAAATTCTAGATTTGCGAGACTTGCCATTGAACCAGTAAAGACATATGAACCCATGTGACCTAATTCCATCCAAGGGCAAAGAAATATTTGGTATCCCATTTTTCGAGCAAATTGACAAAAGAAATAATCTTCTGAAAGATATCGGTCACTGCCACCAGACACACTACCAAGATATGCTTCTGAATCGATTACAGTATCAAAGTAAGCATGGATGTTTCTATCACCCCTGAAATGTTCAGAACGATTGTGATCTGGTTTGTAACTAAATTGTGGAAATGCTTCTTTGAAATCCAAGAATACTTGTTTCTTAATCATCATAAACCCTGTTCCGATTTCTAACGTATCAACAGGTTCAGATATTTGTATCTTGTGTGTATTTTCTACTGGATTAAAAACGTAGTCTCCTGTATATTTTTCCAAGACATTCGGGTCTTCATCTGCTAATCCAGAATCAACAGCATTCCGAACTTTTTCCCAAGCAATGCATTTTTTAGGATAAGGTCCGCCGATAATATCTTTGTTAAGAGCAGCAAGTGTCAATACGTCATTTGGGTCAAAGTGTATGTCAGCATCGATGAACATCAAATGAGTATAATGACTTCTCATAAACTCATCAACCAAATAATTTCTTGCTCGTGGAATTAATGATTCGTTGAAAAGATAGAAGAACTTCAAATCCATTCCATACTTTGTTGCTACTGTAGCAAGGTCAGCACATGCTTTAGAATACATTCCAGAACACATTCCACCATACATCGGCGTACAAACCATTATTTTATTTTCTCGCAATTCCTCGACAGGTAATTTAACTTCCATTATTCTCCATTATAATTCACTAGATATGATAATAGGATGTTGATCGATTGAACAACACCCTATGTTATATATTACGAATAATCTTCGACTTCTTCGACTACTGGTTCTACTTCTTCAGTTTCTTCCAGAGTAACAGTTTCATCTAACTTGGAATACAAATCCATGAAAGTGTCTTTGGTTTGATCATCAAAACGAGCTACACACATTGAGATGGATTTCATTCTATTTTTGAAGATTGAAAAAGCATTTACAATATGAACCAATCGGCGGGTAGAAATAATTTCATCAACTCCACCATCATAGAAGGTTTTACGAATCAAGTCTGCCCAATCAACCAATTTCTTAGCATATTCTTCATCGGGACATCCAAGAGATTCCATCAACTTGTTTATGATGTTTTTCTCGGTTGCTATGGTAGGATATTCCTGTTCCAGAGTAATAGGAAATCTTTCCAAGAATGCTTCGTTCAGAATGTTAGTTCCGATAAAGCGACCATCTTCTGAACCTTTACCTTTAGTGTTAGCAGTTGCCATAACTGTGAAACCAGCTTTGGGGCGAATCACTCGACCTTCTTTTTTGATAAGAAGTGGATTTCCTTCCAGAACAGGTTGTAAACACATAATTTTGTTTGATGCTAAATCGACTTCATCCAGAAGAAGAGTAGCTCCACGTTCCATCGCTATAGTAACTGGTCCGTCTTGCCAAACTGTTCGTCCATCAATTAGAGCGTAATGACCAATCAAATCATCTTCATCAGTTTCAATAGTAATGTTGACTCTGAGAAGTTCTTGTTTTAATTCTGCGTGGATTTGTTCAATCATCATAGTTTTGCCGTTTCCAGACAAACCAGTAATGAAAATAGGATAAAAACTACCAGCTTTTTTGATAGTTTTCACATCATTGTAATGACCAAATTTTACATATCCACCAACTTTAGCGGGAACATAAGATTCAGTATTTGATGGAAACTCTATAACGTTTGAAACCATTTTTGGTGTTTCTTTTTCTACTGGTTTAGCATAAGAAACCATAGTTTCTGAACTAGACTTGGTTACACTTGGAATAGTTGTAACTTCAATATCCAAATTTCCATCTAAATTGGGAAGTTTATACATACCCCGATTAACTGTAAAGGGAGAACGCGTAAACCAACTTGGCAAACCCAAATTGTGATTACTAGTCACATCTTGAACTTGTTTTTTAGAAATGACCGACTCTTCTCCGTATAGAGATTGAGCACATTTCACAAATTTTACTTTTGCTGGGGACAGTTTAATTTTTTTCATAACAAATAATCTCCGTGTGGGAGGGTTTCACAATAAGAGAAAAGTCATCTTTTCTCATTCCATAACTATATTATATCAAATCACCTACTCTTTGTCAAGTTTATTCTTCATTTCAAGCAACTTTTTTGATAAATGCATTGAGTAACATACGATTCTGTAATTTACCGCTGGTGTTCTTTTTCAATGCTCTTCGGATTTGTGCTTTAGTCGAACCGACTTCAACAGCATCCATGTGGTCTACTTCATCAATTTCAAGACCTTTTGTATTGATAATGTAGAGTTCATCATAAGAAGTTTTTGTTTCAATCAAAAACTTTTCTTTACGAAACTTAGTAATTTCTTCATCTCTTGGATATCTTTCCATTATATAAGACATATTTCCAGCAGTTCTTCTACCAGAACCAGAAGTCAGGAAAAATCCAAGAAGATTTATTCCTAATTGTTTTTTGAGAGCTAAAAGGAAAATTGAAGTGGTATCCATTAGTTTTCCACTTTCTCTATTAGGATAAACTCTTGTTCTAGTTACAGGGTCATCAATATGTAAATTATTTCGAGATATATGTTGTGTTCTACCATCGCTATCAAGAAANTCATTGTNACGATTACTTTGACCATCGGTTAGAAACACGACATTAACGATTTGAGCTTTTGTTTTTGTCTTGAATTCTTCTATAATCGTTTTAGCACAAATAATTGTAGCATCCAACGGAGTTCCACTTAAAGAAAAGTTGTTTGGAGCTCCAAAGTAAGGGTTGTTTCTATAACCATAATAATTTGAAAACGTATCACCAACCAACAATATGTTTCTGTATGCTTCTGTTAATTCTCGACCTTTCATTTTAGAAGAAAACAATGTCATCAAACGTAAGTGCTGGCTGATTATCAAATCATTTTTCTTGTAGTTTGATATTTTCTTTCCAGCCGAACTTTCATCATAATTAGAATCACTGTTTCGTGACCAATTTGGACGATGAGGATTATCACAATTATAATCTCGGTAATGGTCAGTAAAAGCATACACTTCAAAAGGAATCTGAACTTTCTGACAAAACATAGTCAAGTTTATCAATTGTTCGATAGTGTCTTTCATATATCCGTGCATCGAACCAGACCAATCTATGAACATTACCATACCATGATTCTTACCTTCTGGCAAGTTTGTGATTTGGCGAAAAATATTATCACTATATTTGTAAGCGTGAATCTTATTCATATCAAGAGTGCCTCTTTTGGAAGAATATGCTCTACGATGAATATCAGCAGCTTTTTTCATTTCAAATTCTTTGACCATGTAACTAATCATTTTACCATTATTCACTTTGAACTTTTTCAACATTTCGTTTCCAGTGTCTATAGCCGTTTCAACTCCATTATAATAGTTGTTCAATTCTTCGTGAATAACTTTATAGTCAACAACAATCGAATCTGTATTGATTTTAGGAAAAGTTAGATACTGAGGAATACTAACATTATCGCTCATGTCTGATAATTCTTTTTCGTTTTCTCTAAAAGCTTCATCAGTCATTGAAGTTGGTTCGTTATTATCATTAGAACCACCAGCAAAATCTTCTCTGTTATCACTGAATGGATCACTTTTTCCACCTTCAAAATTATTTGAAGAGGTTTCCGAACCATCTTTTTCTTCATCAGAATCTTCGTTTGACTTAGAAGAAGGATTGGTTTTATTTTCTTCTGATTTTTCGGAGTCATCATCCGATTTTTTTTCATCGGAACCAATAGGAGAAGTATTTCCATCTTCTTCATAATCATCGGGGTCATAGTCTTCATTCCAATCATATTCCTCATTTTCATCGAAATCACCGTAACTATTATCGGTTTCGGATTCGTTTTCTTTACACCACTCATAAAGAGCATCGGTAACTTCAACAACATCTTCCCATGTTTCGGTTCTCATAACTTTTTCAACCCACTCTCGCTCTTCATCAGTGAAATCAATCGAATACTGAGTTCCAGCTTTAGTGTAAAGATTAATACGGTCAATTAAACCAAGATCATTAGCATCGACTCCCATCTTTCGTAATCCGAAAAAATCTTCATCCATCAGTTCGATATAACCGCCCAGCATACATTTTCTGGAACCAGCAAACTTTCTCTTAATTTTCTTTTCAATTCTCGCGTCTTCGATAACGTTCAGAAAGGATTTGTAACCTTTACCTTTTTCACTTATGGAAGAATGCCAACCATCGTAAGGTGTCCATAGAGCATGTCCAACTTCGTGTGCACAGAACAGATCATAAACATCTGAGCCAGGTTTCCATTTTAGAATAGGTAAGTATAAAATTCGATTTTTTACATCGAATGCTGCGGTAGGGATTTTCTTGTGTTCAACAGTAATGTTCTCTGCAGCCATCAGTTTGGCCAACATCGACTTCTGTTCAACTAGGTTCTTTTTCATCATAATATAATCTCATAAAAATAGTTATTTTTTAACCTCACTATACTTATATTATACCAAGTCATCGACACTTTGTCAAGTCTTTTCTTCGCCTGGAGTAACATTTTTGTAATTTGATACCAATTTATCTGTTCCATCTTCCAATCCAACAGGGGATTTTGAGTAGTCGCCGGTTCCATCGTCAAGATGTTCATATCCAGAAAGATTTCCCGAATACTTCTTCATAATTTCTTTTCTTAAAATCTTTAATGATTTTGACATTTTTTTCCTTTCCTCACTCTTCACCTACTATTATACAGAAAAACGAAACGTTTGTCAAGGCAAATCTTACTCTTTGTTGGAAAAATCTTTTGTGAGTTTTGTTTTGGGAACATTTGAAGAAATCCATCCTAAAACTTCTTTCTTCACATCTGCTTCGGGAGCAAATGATTTACCTTCTTTTTTGAAGGTCAGGTAGGTAAAATCTGTGACAATTATATTACCAGTTCTAGTTTTTACTGGTTTCTTTGTCTCAGGATCGACATAAGGAATGGTATTTTCTCTATTATTCAGAACAACACGAACACCTCCATTTAGACCTCTTGGAAGTTTTCCCTTGATTACATCGTACATATTTTTTGCAGCACCTTCATGCGACATCAACATAATATCTTCTGGAACAACTCTTTCTCTATTACGATTATTGACAATTGCTACAGCATAGTTTGTCAATATCCATGTAAGATGAATGTTTTTAGAGTCATATCCTGCTTGTTCTAATTTTGGAATTATTGTTGAAATGTCACTTGCATCTTTCATGGTGATGTCAAACATGATATTTGGCAATCTATCGGAATTAGCATCTCTGAGCAGAAGGTCAAGTGTCTTATCTTTGATTCCTGCTTTCTTGACAAACTGGTGGATTTTATATACATCTTTTGAATTTTTTAGATTCAATCCCTTTATCTCTGGAAATTTGCCTTGTAGGTCAGCCATTTTCATCAGTGATTTTTTCCACTCATCAACATCACGAATTTTAAATTTCTCTTTTTCCATAAAGTTGGAAATCGTGAATCCTTTTCCACTCCCTGCCCCGCCTGCTAAAAAAACTATTTGCCCATAATTTTTTCCTTGATTATAAAGGATGAGCTTTTCCTGCAAATCGAGATATTGAGAGAATGTTTTCATGCTAATATTTATAATATGTGCATATGGACTAAAAATCTCCGATATAATTTGATAAAACTTCAAGCTTGTTTTCTGTGAAATAAGCAGGAAGTTTATTTCGATTGCCGATTGGTTCTTCTTCATATTGTTCGATAATTTCACACATCAAGTGATTCGGAGTGTGTCTTAAATCGATAAGTTCTTGATTTCTTTCAAATCTATGAGAGTGTTCTTTCGGTAAAGAACCATTCATCCAAACTTCAAGATTTTTCTTGGTGATGGGTGTTTGTCTTATTTTATCAACAATAACGTTATCCGATGACAATACGTTTGGGATTCCATCTCCCTTGTCACCTCTCAAAATATGTTCCTTTAGATATTCTTGTGGGTCAACACCATTCAGAAATTTCTTTGTAGCAGGAGAGTATTGAAACACGTTGTCGTTCATTTGTAATTGTATAAAGTCTTTGTCGCTGGAAACAATCAGTGTTTTTTCACCTTCTTTTCTTTTGCGCAAAATTAATGTTCCTATGATATCATCTGCTTCAGCAGTATCAACATGAATTACGCGATAAGGAAAGTTTTCTTTGATTTCTTCTTTGAGTTGATTGAACATTACAAAAACTGCTTTCCAATCTACAGACGAGGCTTCTCTTCCAGATTTCCTCATTGCTTTGTATTGTGGAAAAACTTCTCTTCTCCAAGAGTGTTTACCATCACAACATATAACCAGTTCTCCATATTCATCAAAATGTTCTGTTCGATATTTTTTCAAACTATTTAATGTCATGTGCCGAACAATGTTTATGTCAGCTTTACCATTTTTCATAGACATCGATGCCGATGCAAATAGTATTTGACTCAGATCAATTAATATCATTATTTTTTCCTTTTTTCAAATTTTTTATTTCAGTATCAATTTCTTTCAATCTACATTCGATTTCGGCATTACTTGAAACATCAAGTTCTCCGCGTACTTCTGACAAACAAAGCATTTCATTCAATAAACTTTTTCGTGTTCTCATGACTTTCTCTTATAAAGTTTTTTAATTATAGTATTATTATAACAATAGAGAGAATCATTGTCAAGTCAATTTTGATAACGTTATTTTTTTGGGGGGATTTCATCTTTCACAGAAGATTCACCTAAAACAACAGAAGAATATCCTGTATCGGTAAAAGACTTTTCGCGTAACATAGTCTCAAACACACTAAATAATTTCTTGCATCGAATGTCGTGTAATTCACTTAAACCAACCATAACATTTGAGAGGTCATCTTCGGTCATTGGGTCTGGATCATCTACCATTCGTTGAGTTATCAGTTCCAAATCGTCTTTGGTGTGCCAAACTGTCTGAATAGCTGACTCTAAATCAAATCTATCGTATTGTTTTCTCATAATAATTCTCTTTTCAAGTTATGCGGGAAATTGTAATCCGCGTTCTTCCATTAAATCACGGAGTTCATCTTTGATATGTTCTAATGCTTGTTCGCCTGTCTTATATTTTTCGGGATCATACTTCAACAAAGAGCGCATCTTTTGATCTAAGTCCCAAGCAAGTAATGCCCATTCCATTCCCTTTGATGCTACGTTAAATTGTTCTTGATCTTCTGGTAAGTTATATTCAAGATTTGCTTTCATTTTGTTATTTCCTATTCATGTTGATAATAATAATTAACTATCGGCAATCGATCTAGCTTCGGGTGCTTTTTTNTCGAGGGGTTTTTCGGAGACAATTTTTCGTTCTCCTGTTTTAGTATTAGTGGTTTCAGTTTTGACTGTGGACCTTTCAATCTTTTCTTCTTTCGACATTGATTTTTTATCACCATAACCGTCTTTGTACCAACCACCACCTTTGAGATGAAAACTTCCCAAACTCATTATTTTAGTAGATATTTGCCCGCAAAGAGAACATTCTATTGTTTTGGTTGTTGAAGTAATTTTGTCAAACTCTTCGGTTATCTCATCACATACGTCACATTTATATTCGTATATTGGCATTATTTTTCACTCCACCATTTTCCTATTCTACCACCATGAAGATAAACATCTTTGTGCCCTTTATCAAAAGAGTTAGAAATCGCTGCTAAAGCCTGTTGTTTATCATTCGTTCTATAATATTTCTTATCACCAATTATAAGTTGATATCTCACAATTTTAGGCCAGTTATTGATGAAAGATAATTTGTTTCCATTTCTCTTTTTGGTTCTAAAATTACCATAACGTGTTTATTGTCTAGAGTAATTTTATCTGTTTTTCCAGATATACTCCAAGGCACTAAACCGACTCCCACATGACCAGCAGAGTTTGATCCCATTTGTTGGAGAGACATAGGTTTTTCTAAAATTAAAAATCCGTCTGCACTTTCTTCCATTCTTGATATCAATTCTTCACCAGAAGTTAGTTTCAATACTTTTACATCATTTGCCATTTTATAATTGTTCCTTTAATGTTGTTACATATTTTGATATTGCATGATCTAATCCGTCTGTTTTAGAAATCAAACCATTGTCGTTGTCTGGACCCCAATCCAAATCCTGACTATCTATAAAAAGTCCTGTATGGCGGTAAGGCCAAGGAGGAGTAAAAGGGATAGGATCGCTACGGCGAACCACACGCCAATGAGTGGGTTGTCCACCAGACAAAACTTGATCAGAAACTTTTGGTGATCCGTAAGAGTAAACTTGAACATTTTTACCTCTCTTGTGGAGCCACATTCCTATTATTTGTGCAACAGCTCCACCTAAACTGTGACCTGTAACGTGTACTGTATGTTCAAGAGGATATGTTCGTGTCTGTCCTTGAACAACTCCTCTGCTTGTCATTGAAGTATCTATAATTTGCATTATAGTTGTAGCAGCATCTCTAAATCCTTTATGTAGCCGGATTCCTGTACGAGCATCACTTACTAATCTTATATCAATATCAGATAATACATTTGCCTCATTGGCCGTACCCCTAATAACAATTATTGATATTCCATTATTTTGTATTACTTCAAACGCAACTTCATCTTTTTGATCACCACCAAGATCGTAAATTGATTTACAATACTCTGCGTGTTCAATAAGAGAAGTTAATGAAATTGGTAGATTTGACTTATCACCACTACCTAAATCATTATTTTTGTCTGCTATGTTCTTTGCACAACTAATGAGAATCAGGCTTATCGCCATCCNNATTAGTAATTTCT